>Ga0308159_1000341_pt1 | contig 121507 bp, 115 predicted proteins | sample PhyCR1_FD_201040 | JGI IMG/M metagenome (GOLD analysis project Ga0308159, IMG submission 201040) | Phyllosphere microbial communities from UC Gill Tract Community Farm, Albany, California, United States - DLSLC.R1 | ecosystem: Host-associated > Plants > Phyllosphere > Unclassified | place...
GTGGAAGGCACCCTGATCTGCTTCCTGCTCAATGCCGGCCTGATGGTGTTCTTCATCACCCGCATCAGCAGCAACCTGCGTGCCGGCGACGCCTTGCTGGCCGACCTGCGCCAGCGTGCCGCCGAGGAAGACCACATCGTGCGCATGGGCTTGCTGGCCTCCGGCGCCGCCCATGAACTGGGCACGCCGCTGGCGACCGTCTCGGTCATCCTCGGCGACTGGAAGCGCATGCCCGAGATCAGCCAACGCCAGGACATGCTTGACGACATCGCCGAAATGGAAGCCCAGCTGCAGCGCTGCAAATCCATCGTTAGCGGCGTGCTGCTCTCGGCGGGGCAGGCGCGAGGTGAATCCTCGATCAAGACCACCCTCAACACCTTCCTCGACAGCGTGGCCGAGGACTGGCGCAAGACGCGCCCGGTGGAGGTGTTCCAGTACCGTAACCTGATCGAGCAGGATGTGCCGGTGGCCTTCGATTCAGCCATCAAGCAGATGCTGGGCAACGTACTGGACAATGCCTTCGAGGTCTCGCCGCACTGGCTGGCGCTGGAGGTCAGGCGCGAGGGCGATCTGCTGTTGATGGAAGTGACCGACCAGGGGCCGGGCTTCCCGGAGTGGATGATCAACCAGATCGGCAAGCCCTACCAGTCCACCAAGGGCAAGCCGGGTCGTGGTCTGGGCCTCTTCTTCGTGGTCAACGTCGCGCGCAAGCTGGGCGGACGCGTCTGGGCCAGCCATCGCAGTGGTGGCGGCGCCTGCGTCACGCTGGAGTTGCCGCTGTCGGCCATCAGCCTGGAAAACCCGCCCGAGGCTGCACCAGGCAGCGTGGCGCCGGATTTTCCGACCGGCGCTTGATGTGCCGCAATGTGCCGCAAGCCGCGCCCACCGGGCGTTTGACTGCCATCATTCCTTTTTCTTTTGCTCGCTGCCATGCCGGGCGCCGTCTCGACATACAATAGCGCCCTGGGAAAGCAGATAGAAGAAATAGGGAATGTACATGCCGGCTGATCGCCTGCTCCTGATCATCGAGGACGATGCCGCCTTCGCACGCACCTTGGGGCGCTCCTTCGAGCGCCGTGGCTACACCGTATTGCTCGCCGCCAGCCAGGAAGAGGCGGCGGCCCATCTCAAGGAACACCAGCCCGGCTATGCCGTGGTCGACCTGAAGCTCGGTGGCAATGCCTCCGGCCTGGCCTGCGTGCAGATGCTGCATGCCCACGACGAGAACATGCTGATCGTGGTCCTCACCGGATTTGCCAGCATCACCACGGCGGTGGAAGCCATCAAGCTGGGCGCCTGCCAGTACCTCGCCAAGCCCTCCAATACCGACGACATCGAAGCCGCCTTCGGCCACGTGGCCGGCGCCTCCGAGGTTGAATTGCCGGCCCGCGCCACCTCCATCAAGACCCTGGAATGGGAGCGCATCCACGAGGTGCTGGTGGAGACCGATTTCAACATCTCCGAAACCGCCCGCCGACTCGGCATGCACCGCCGCACCCTGGCGCGCAAGCTGGAGAAGCAGCGGGTCAAGTAAGCCAAGCAAGCATCAGCAAGCATTCAAGCAGCGACCCAGGCAGCGCCAGACCAGGGCAGCAGTGGTTATCATGGCGCCCGCAGATCAGGCAAGGCCATCTCATCAAAAGGGAATGACGTGAAACAGTTCAACTTCCAGTTCGACTTCCAGCGCAACATCCTGTGGGCGGCCAGTGCCGCCATCCTGTCCCTGGCCGGCGCCAGTGCCACCGTCACCGCCAGCGCCCAGGAGACCATCAGGATCGGCGAAATCAACAGCTACAAGGCGCAACCGGCCTTCCTGGAGCCCTACCGTCGTGGCTGGGAAATGGCCCTCGATGAGGTCAATGCCGCCGGTGGCGTGCTGGGCAAGAAGCTGGAAGTGATCGCCCGCGACGATAACGGCAACCCCGGCGACTCCGTGCGCGTGGCCGAGGAATTGATGGCCCGTGAGCGGGTGGCCTTGCTGTTTGGCGGCTTCCTCTCCAACACCGGCCTGGCGCTGACCGATTACGCCCGCCAGCACAAGGTATTCTTCCTCGCCGCCGAACCGCTGACCGACAAGATCGTCTGGCAGAACGGCAACAAATACACCTACCGCCTGCGCCCCTCCACCTACATGCTGGTGGCCTCGGTGGTCAAGGAAGCCGTCAAGCTGAAAAAGAAGCGCTGGGCCATCGTCTACCCCAACTATGAATACGGCCAATCGGCCGTGGCCAGCTTCAAGACCCTCATGAAGCAGGCCCAGCCCGATGTGGAGTTCGTGGTCGAACAGGCGCCGCCGCTGGGCAAGATCGATGCCGGTGCAGTGACCCAGGCCCTGGCCGACGCCAAGCCTGATGCCATCTTCAATGCACTGTTCGCGGCCGACCTCGGCAAGTTCGTGCGGGAAGGCAATACCCGCGGCCTGTTCGATCATGTGGAAGTGGTGTCATTGTTGACCGGCGAGCCGGAATACCTGGACCCGCTGAAGAACGAAGCCCCGCAGAACTGGATCGTCACCGGCTATCCCTGGTACGCCATCAACACGCCCGAGCACAAGAAGTTCGTTGATGCCTACCGCAAGAAATTCAATGACTACCCCCGTAACGGCTCACTGGTCGGCTACAGCGCCCTGATGTCGATCGCGGCCGGCATCAGGAAGGCCGGCAGCACCGATGCCGACAAGCTGGCCGCTGCCTTCTCCGGCCTGAAGGTCGACACCCCGGTGGCCAGCATCGTCTATCGCCCGCAGGACCACCAGTCCACCCTGGGCGCCTTTGTCGGTCGCACCGGCATCAAGGATGGCAAGGGCATCATGACCAGCTTCAGCTACGTTGACGGCGCCAGCCTGCAATTGCCCGACGACGAGGTCAGGAAACTGCGTCCGGCCGATTGAGTGTCGTCGTGGTGATCTTCCCTTCCGGCGACCGCGCGTGACGCCATGACCCTGGCCAGTCTCACCGTGCAGATGGTCAATGGCCTGGCCGATGCCTCCGCGCTGTTCCTGGTGGCCGTCGGCCTGTCGCTGATCTTCGGCGTCACCCGCATCGTCAACTTCGCCCATGGTTCGTTCTACATGCTGGGCCTGTACCTGGCCTATAGCCTGGTGGAACGGCTGGGCGCGAGCGCACTCGGCTTCTGGGGCGCGGTCCTGCTGTCGGCCCTGATCGTGGCGGCACTCGGCGCGCTGGTGGAGGTCGTGGTGCTGCGGCGTATCTATCGCGCGCCCGAGCTGTTCCAGCTGCTGGCCACCTTTGCGCTGGTGCTGGTGATCAAGGACGCCGCCCTCTGGTACTGGGGCCCGGAAGACCTGTTCGGCCCGCGTGCCCCGGGCCTGGGCGGGGCCGTGCCACTGCTGGGACGGCGCCTGCCGCAATACGACCTGCTGCTGATCTTCATCGGCCCGCTGGTGCTGGCGCTGCTGTGGCTGCTGCTCAACCGCACCCGCTGGGGCACATTGATCCGCGCCGCCACCCAGGACCGTGAAATGCTGGGCGCACTGGGCGTGAACCAGGCCTGGCTGTTTACCGCCGTATTCGCCCTGGGCTGCTTCCTGGCCGGCCTCGGTGGCGCGCTGCAAGGGCCGCGCATGCCGGCCAACCTGGCCCTGGACCTGGATACCATCGGCAACGCCTTCGTGGTGGTGGTGGTCGGCGGCATGGGTTCCATCGGGGGCGCTTTCGCGGCCGCGGTGCTGATCGCCGAAGTCAAGGCACTCTGTATCGCCGTGGGCAACGTCTCCGTCTTCGGCTTCGACCTCTCCCTTTCGCGGCTGACGCTGGTGGTCGAATTCTTGGTGATGGCCGTGATCCTCGTCCTGCGCCCCTGGGGTCTGTTCGGCAAGCCGCTGGCGGCGGTGCGCGTGGCGGCGGCCCACGCCGCGCCGCTGGAAGCAGGCGGGCGCGTTGCGCGCCTGGCCGGGCTGGCATCGCTGCTGTTGCTGCTGGCCCTGCCGCTGTTGGCGGGGCGCTTCCCCTATCTGCCGGTATTGATGGTGGAAATCCTGATCGCCGTGCTGTTCGCCGCCAGCCTGCATTTCCTGATGGGGCCGGGGGGCATGGTGTCCTTTGGTCACGCCGCCTATTTCGGCCTGGGCGCCTATGCCGCCGCGCTGGTTTCGCTGCGCCTGCAGTGGCCGCTGCCGCTGGCGATGCTCAGCGGCGCGCTGACGGCGATGCTGGCAGCCCTGTTGTTCGGCTGGTTCTGCGTGCGCCTGTCGGGCGTGTACCTGGCCATGCTCACGCTGGCCTTTGCGCAGATCGTCTGGGCCGGCATCTTTCAGTGGGATGACCTGACCGGCGGCAGCAATGGCTTGGTCGGTCTGCGCCCGGGCGAGGCGCTGGCTTCCCCTGTGGCGTATTACTACCTGGCGCTGGCCTGCGCCGCGCTGGGCGTATACCTGTTGCGACGCGTGGTGCAGGCGCCATTCGGCCTGGCCCTGCGCGCCGCACGCGATGCGCCGGTGCGGGCCGAGGCGCTGGGCATGGATGTGCGCGCCTTGCAGGGGGGCGGCTTTGCCGTGGCCGGTCTGTTCTGCGGCCTGGCGGGCGTGCTGTTCGCGTTTTCCAAAGGCAGCATTTCTCCCGAGGTGGCCAGCGTGGGGCGCTCGGTCGATGGGCTGGTGATGGTGCTGCTGGGCGGCGTGCAGAGCCTGCTCGGACCCTTGCTCGGCGCTTCGCTGTTCGTCTGGCTGCAGGACCTGGTGGCACGCGAGACCGATTACTGGCGCGCCTTGCTGGGCGGGGTGATCCTGTTGCTGGTCCTGCTCTTCCCGGGCGGGATCGTGGGTGCCTTGCGCGGCTGGCGCGGACGGGGGGAGGGCGCATGAGCCTGCTGCACGTGCAACACCTGTCCAAGACCTTCGGCGGCGTGGCCGCGCTGGATGATGTGTCTTTCGAACTCCCGGCCGGCCAGATGCTGGCCCTGATCGGTCCCAATGGCGCCGGCAAGTCCACCTGCTTCAACCTGATCAACGGCCAGTTGCGCCCGGATGCCGGCGCTGTGCTGCTGGCGGGCGAGGACATCGCCGGCATGCCGGCGCGCCATATCTGGCAGCGCGGCGTGGCCCGCACCTTCCAGGTATCGGCCGCCTTCGGCTCCATGACCGTGCTGGAAAACGTCCAGGCCGCCTTGCTCTCGCACCGGCGCCAGTTGTGGCGCTGGTGGCCTCCTGCGGCTTCCTGCCTGCGCGATGAAGCCATGGTGCTGCTGGAGCAGGTCGGCATGGCAGCGCAGGCGCGCCGTGCCTGCGGGGTGCTGGCCTATGGCGACATCAAGCGGGTGGAACTGGCCATGGCCCTGTCCAACGCACCACGGCTGCTGTTGATGGACGAACCCACCGCCGGCATGGCGCCCCGCGAGCGCCAGCAATTGATGGCCCTGACGCGGCGCCTGGTCAGCGAGCGCGGGCTCTCGGTCCTGTTCACCGAACACAGCATGGACGTGGTCTTCGCCTTTGCCGATCGCATCATCGTGCTGGCACGTGGCCAGTTGATCGCCCAGGGTGAACCCGAGTCGGTGCGGCGCGATGCCCGCGTGCGCGAGGCCTATTTCGGCAGCGGTGCCAGCTTCGGTGAGGCCAATATGGGGAGCCCGGCATGAGCGCAGCCTTGCTGCAGGTCGAGGCGCTGAACGCCTTCTATGCCCGCGCCCATATCCTCTTCGATGTTAGCCTGGAGGTGGGCCGGGGCGAAGTAGTGGCCCTGATGGGCCGCAATGGCGCCGGCAAATCCACCACCCTCAAGGCCGTGATGGGGCTGCTGGAGGGGACGCGTGGCAAGCTCAGTTTCGGTGGTCGCGATCTCACCCGCCTGGCACCGTATCAACGTGCGCGGCTGGGCCTGGGTTTCGTCCCGGAAGATCGTCGCATCTTCACCGAACTGAGTGTGCTGCAGAACCTGGAAGCAGGGCGCCAGCCACCGCGTGCCGGTGCGCCGGTCTGGACAGCGCAGGCGGTGTTCGACCTCTTTCCCAACCTGGGCGCCATGCCTGAACGCCCGGGTGGCCGCATGAGCGGTGGCGAGCAGCAGATGCTGACCATCGCCCGCACCTTGATGGGCAATCCCCACCTGCTGCTGCTGGACGAGCCTTCCGAAGGGGTGGCGCCGGTCATCGTGGAGCAGATGGCGGCCATGATCATCCGGCTCAAGGAACGCGGCATGTCGGTGTTGCTGTGCGAACAGAATACCCACTTCGCCAGCCTGGTCAGCGACCGTGCCTACCTGCTCGATCAGGGCCGTATCCTCCATCACGGCAGTCCCCAACAGGTGCAAGCTCATCAGCAGCAGTCCGGCCTGTAGCAAGGGCTTCAAAAGGATGTAACAAAGCACCGTCGCGCTTGTTGCAATTGCGGGGGAACCGTTGAGCCTGCCTGTGTCCAAACTCCTGAAAACAGCTTGTTTCAGCTCGCCTTTGCTTGCCACGCTGCAACCGAGCCCACCCATACGGAGAAGAACACAATGCCCACACTTGCCAAGCGCCCTCCGGTGCATTGGCCTGCCGACGACTACAACGATGCAGGATTACGTAACGACCACGCCAAGGTCGCGGTAGGCGATGACGCCAACGATATCTTTTTTGCCGCCGTCGAAATGACGCGCATGCCGATGATCGTGTCCGACCCGAATCAGCCGGACAACCCCATCATCTTCGTCAACAATGCCTTCATCAACATGACTGGCTACAGCCGGGCCGACGTGATCGGCAAGAACTGCCGTTTCCTGCAAGGCCCGGAAACCGACCGTGCGGTGGTGGCGCAGGTGCGCGAAGCCGTGCTCGAACGGCGCGAGATCGCCACCGAGTTGCTGAACTATCGCAAGAACGGTTCCACCTTCTGGAATGCGCTCTTCATTTCACCCGTCTATGACCAGCATGGCGAACTGAAATACTTCTTCAGCTCGCAACTGGACATCAGCCGCCGCCGTGACGCCGAACAGGCCCTGGGCCAGGCGCGCAAGATGGAAGCACTGGGCCAGTTGACCGGCGGGATCGCGCACGACTTCAACAACCTGCTGCAGGTCATCAACGGCTACCTGGACATCATCAACCTGGCCCTGCGTAGTCCGGTGCCGGATCTGGGCCGCGTGGCGCGCAGTACCGACAGTATCCGCAAGGCCTCCGGCAAGGCCGCCATGCTGACGCAGCAATTGCTGGCCTTCGCCCGCAAGCAACGACTCGAGGGGCGTACCATCAACCTCAACTCGCTGACCGAGGGCTTTACCGATCTGGTGCAGCGTACCCTGGGGGGGGATATCCATGTACGCACCGCACTGGCGCCTGGCCTCTGGAATTGCCGTCTCGACCCGACCCAGATGGAGGTGGCGCTGCTGAACATTCTCATCAATGCCCGCGACGCCATGTCCGGCAAGGGAACATTGCGCATCCAGACCAGCAATGAAGACCTGAGCAGCGATGAACCTGCCTTGCAGCTGGGCTTGAAGCCGGGCCTCTATGTCTGCCTGGCCGTGGTCGACGACGGCCCCGGCATTCCGCCCGACATCCTGCCGCGCGTGATGGACCCCTTCTTCACCACCAAGGACGAAGGCAAGGGGACCGGGCTGGGCCTGTCCATGGTGTATGGCTTCGTCAAGCAGTCGGGTGGTTCGGTACGGATTTCCTCGGGGCCGCAGGGGGGCACGACGGTAGCGATCTACTTCCCGGCCACGCAGGACCAGGTCGGGGGCAGCTTCGAGTATGACAACCGCACCCAGAGCCAGGGTGGTCACGAGCACATCCTGGTGGTTGACGATAGAATCGAGGTCGCCGAACTGGCCCAGGACATGCTGGAAAGCCTGGGCTATCGGGTGCGCATGGTCAATTCCGCCAACGAAGCGCTGCAGCTGATCCGTGCCGGCGAGCCGGTCGATCTGCTCTTCACCGACCTGATCATGCCGGGCCACATGAATGGCGTGGTACTGGCGCGGGAGGCGCGGCGCATGTTACCTTCGCTCAAAATTTTATTGACTACCGGTTACGCCAGCGAATCGATAGAACGGCATGGAGCCGACGGAGAATTCCCCGTCCTCGACAAACCGTATCGTCATGATGAGCTGGCCCGCAAGATCCGCATTGTCCTCGACGGCGCCACTGGCGTGAGCTGAAAACAATAACAACAAGCCGTCCGCCTCTGCCCGCTCTGCCCGAACAAAGGGAGTCGTCCATGCAATTGGATCACCTGTTGGCCAGGGCACAGTCCCTGGCCTACCGCATTTCCGCCGATTTCAACGGCCAACCGCTGCCGCCGGACCGCCGCGCCTGCGCTGCCATCGGCTGCCTGACGGTGGCACAACAACATCACTGCGGCATCATCCTGCTGCTGCGCGATGACATGCCGGTGCACGCCTCGGCCTTCGCACTCATCGGTCACCAGATCGAGACCGCCTTCAATGCCCTGTGGCTGTGGTATTGCGCCAGCGAAGACGAACTCGGGCGCTTCCTCGCCGACGGCAGCGGCAAGACCATGCGCCAGCTGGTGGCGCAGGTCGATGGCGTGCTGGCCGGCAGCGACGGGCCGGAAGCAGCGCTCCTGCGCGATCACTGGGCGCGCCTGAGTGATTTCGTCTTTTCCGGCGAGCGTCGCATCCGCCACTGGCTCAACGCCAATGAGGTCGATGCCATGTATGCCGAGGAGGCCGTCATCGAACTGCTGGAACTGTCCAATTCCATCGCCGAACTGGGCCTGGCCAGTTTCCGCACCATCCACGACAAGCATTTCACCGCACCGCGCAGTGGCGAGGCAGCGCCGGTCAGGCTGGATCTGGCCAAGTGAGCCATGCCGTTGCCTGCGCCGCACTCATCCCGGGTGACCAGGGCAGGCAGCCCAGCAGCGGTGCCGGCAGGCGCTGCGCCAGGCTCTCGATCATGGCCTCGGCCTGATCTTCCTGCGCATCGATCAGGTTGGCGACCCAGCCGACCAACGGCAACCCCCGCGCCAGCACCGCCTGGCACGTGAGCAGTGCATGATTGATGCAGCCCAGGCGAATTCCCACCACCAGCACCACCGGCAGCCCCAGCCTGGCCACCAGATCATCGCTGTTGTGGCGCTCATCCAGCGGCACCACGAAGCCGCCAGCCCCTTCCACGATCAGCACATCGCAGGCCTGCATCAGCTGCGCATGACATTGCACCAGATGGTCGAGATCGATGCGCCGTCCTTCTTCGGCGGCGGCGATATGAGGTGCGGTCGCCCGGCGAAACAGGTACGGGTTCACCAGCGCTGCCGGCAGCGCCACGTTGGCGGCGGCCTGTAAAGCCAGCACATCCTCGTTGCACCACTGCCCAGCCTGCAGGAGGGCACCCGAGGCCACCGGCTTCATGCCGCCAGCACGCGCGCCCCGCGCCGCATGCAGATGGATCAGCGCCGATGCCACCAAGGTCTTGCCCACGCCGGTATCGGTGCCGGTGACGAAATAGCTGCCTCCCATCATGCTCCCCGCATCTCGGCGAAGGTGGCATCGAAGGCGGCATGCAGGCGCTCACCCAGCCACTGTGCCTGGTCGGCATCGAGGATATAGGGCGGCATCACATAGACGCTGGTGCCGATCGGCCGCACCAGCAGTTCGCGCTGTGCCGCCTGTGCCGCCAGCCGGCGCGAAAATCGATGGCTGGCTGCCTGAGCCGCATCAATGTCATCGACACCGTCAAGCACGGCATCACAGGCCCAGATCAGGCCGCGCTGGCGCACGTGGCGCACCCGGCGGTCCTGTGCCAGCGGGGCCAGACCTGCCGCCAGCACCGGGGCGAAGTCGCGGTTGCGCTGCAGGACCTGTTCATCGTCGAAGATCGCCAGCGTCTCCAGCGCGGCACGGCAGGCCAGGGGATTGCCGGTATAGGAGTGCGAATGCAGGAAGCCGCGACGCACATCTTCATCGTAAAAGGCCTGGTAGATCGCCTCGCTGGACATCACCAGCGACAGCGGCAGGTAGCCGCCGCTGATACCCTTGGACAGGCACAGCAGATCAGGCCAGATACCGGCCTGCTCGCAGGCGAAGAAGCTGCCGGTACGGCCACAGCCGACCGCGATTTCATCGGCGATCAGGTGCGCGCCATAGGTGTCGCACAGGCCACGCAGGCCGCGCACATAGGCCGGGTCATGCATGGCCATGCCCGCCGCGCATTGCACCAGCGGTTCCACGATGACGGCAGCGATGCGTCCCTCGCCCTGTTGCAGCAGTCTTTCCACATCGGCCAGCGCCTGCCGGGCGACATCGGCCGCGCTTTCGCCATCGCGGGCCTGGCGCGCATCGGGCGAGCGGGCCACGTGGGCCGGCCGCAGCAAGGCTTCGTAGGAGGCGCGGAACAATGGGGTATCCGTCACGCCCAGCGCCCCCACGGTCTCGCCGTGATAGCCGCCGGCGATGCAGATGAATTCGTTCTTGCCGGTCTGCCCCGCATTGCGCCAGGCATGCACGCTCATCTTCAGCGCGATCTCCACCGCCGAGGCGCCGTCGGAGGCGTAGAAGCAATGCCCCAGCGCCTGCCCGGTCAGTGCGCCCAGGCGTTCGGACAAGCGCACCACCGGCTCATGGGTGAAGCCGGCCAGCATCGCATGTTCCAGCCGGCCCAGCTGATCGACCAGGGCGGCATTGATGCGTGGGTTGGCATGGCCGAACAGGTTGACCCACCACGAACTGATCGCGTCCAGATAGCGCCGGCCCCCGGTATCGACCAGCCACGCACCCTGGGCGCGGTCGATGGCGATGGGGGGCGTGCTTTCGTGACGGCGCATCTGCGTGCAGGGATGCCAGACGCTGCGCAGGCTGCGAGCGGCCAGGGAGCCTGGCGGCGTCATGCGTGGGCTCCTTCCTCGGCCAGGGACTGCAAGGCGATGATCAGTTGGTCGACCTGTTCGGGCGTATGCACGGCCGACAGGCTGATGCGCAGGCGGGCGCTGCCCTTGGGCACGGTCGGTGGGCAGATGGCCGGCACCCAGATACCGCGATCGCGCAGCGCGGCGGCCAGTGCACGGGCCGCCGCGTTGTCGCCGACGATCAGGGGCTGGATCGCGGCGGAAGAGGGCAGCAGCGCCCACGGCAAGCCGGCCAGCCCTTGCCGCAATTGCGCGGCCAGTTCGCGCAGACGTGCGCGCCGCCAGTCGTCCCGGGCCATCAGGGCCAGGCTGGCCGAGGTGGCCACTGCCAGGGCCGGCGGGTGGGCGGTAGTGAACATGTAGGTGCGTGCGCGCTGCGTGATCCATGCAATCAGCGAAGCCTCGCCAGCGACAAAGGCGCCCGCGACGCCAGCGGCCTTGCCCAGCGTCCCCATGCAAAGCACATGGGGCGAGCACACCCCGGCCTGCGCCAGGCTGCCGCCGCCGCGCGGGCCGAGCACACCCAGGCCGTGGGCGTCATCCACCAGCAGCCAGGCATCGTGCTGCGCGCACACGGCGGCCAGTTCGGCCAGCGGCGCCAGGTCGCCGTCCATGCTGAAGACCGCATCGGTCACCACCAGCCTGCGCCCGGTGGGACAGCGCGCCAGCACCTGCGCCAGTCGCGCCACTTCGTTGTGGGGAAACACCTTCAGGCTGGCCCCGGACAAACGGGCGCCATCGATCAGCGAGGCGTGCGCCAGCCTATCCACCACCACCGTATCGCCGGTCCCCACCAGCGCGCCGATCACACCCAGATTGGCCATGTAGCCACTGGAAAAGGACAGCGCCGCCGGCAGTCCGACGAAGCGCGCCAGTTCCTCCTCCAGCTTCTCGTGGGCCGTGCTGTGACCGCTGATGAGCGCTGACGCGCCAGCCCCCATGCCGTATTGCTGCAAGCCCGCGATACCGGCCGCCACGATCTTGGGATGCCTGGCCAGCCCCAGGTAGTCATTGCTGCAGAAGGACAGCAACTGCCGTCCTTCCACCATCAGCAGCGGCCCTTGCGGACCATCCACCACGCGCCGCGTGCGCAGCAGGCTCTGGCTGGCCAGTTGGGCCAGCTCATCGGAAAAATCATGCATGAGAAGTCTTTCAGAACACCAGCGGCAGGTGATCCAGCGCGCTGTAGGCGGCATGCTGCTGCCGCCGGGGAGGGGGGGCCGACAGTGCCAGGGTGGGCAGGCGTTGCATCAGCGCGGTGAAGGCGATGTCCGCCTCCAGCAGGGTCAGTGCCGCACCCGGGCAGACATGCGGCCCCTGGCCGAAGGACAGGTGCATGCCTTCATCGCGCCGGATATCGAAGTGCTGCGGCTCGGTGAATCGGCGTCCATCATGATTGGCCTGCCCGATATGCAGGATCACCAGTTCACCCTGTCGCAGCGTCCGTCCCGCTACCTGCAGATCGGTCAGCACACGGCGCCCGGTGTATTGCACCGGGCTGTCGTAGCGCAGCATCTCGCGCAAGGCCGTACGCAGCAGGGTGGGATCTGCCTTGAGCGCCGTCCATTGCGCAGGATGCTGCAGCAGCGCCAGCAGGCCATTGCCCAGCAGATTGCGGGTGGTCTCGTAGCCGGCAAAGAGCAGGGTGCAGCACTGCGCCAGCATTTCGTTGCGGTTGATCCGTTGTTCCCGCTGCGCCTGCAGCAGGCGCGCGACCAGGCTGTCGGGCGGCAGGGTGTCGGCATCGTTCACGACTTCGCCAAAGAAGTCGCACAGCGCTGCCATCGCCACCTGGGCCGCCAGGGTCTGGCCCGCATCCGGCGTGGGGCTGCCGATGAAGGCGGCCAGATCAGCAGCCCAGTCGATGAAGGCCGCTGGCACACGGTCCGGCAATCCCATCAGGCCGGCGATGGCCAGCGCCGGCAGTGGCCGCGCGAAACGGCTGACGAAATCGAAACCCTGCGGCGCCAGCGGATCGGCCACAATGGCATCGATCAACTGACCGGCAATGCGCGTGATGGCAGGCCGTTGTGCCTCCAGGTCGGTCGGCTTGAAACCCGGGTTGAGCACGCCACGCAGACGTCGATGGGCGCGGCCGTCGAGCAACAGCACCGAGCGCGAAAAGAGCCGCTTGAAACGGCGTTGTGCTTGCAGTTCGGCCGGCGCCGGGTCCAGTCCACCCGGCCCACCCGTCCCACCCAGCCCACTGTTGATCCAGCGCGCGCCGCGTCGCACCGACAGGCGCGGATCGCGCAAGCCCGCTGCCACCGCCTCGTAATCGCTGACGACCCAGGCGCCACCGCAATGCGCGGCGCTCCATTGCACGCTCATCAGGCCGTCGCCGGGGCGGCCTGCAGACCCAGCCGGGACAACAGGTCCAGGTCGGACGACACCGGCGCATTGGCCGTGGTCAGCAACCTGGCCCCGAGGAAGATGGAATTGGCGCCGGCCGCAAAGCACAGTGCCTGGGTGGCCTCGCTCATGCTCTCGCGTCCGGCCGACAGGCGGATCACCGCGTGTGGCAGGGCAATACGCGCCACCGCCACGGTCCGCACGAATTCGAATTCATCCAGCGGCGGCACGTCTTCCAGGGGCGTGCCGGCAATCGGCACCAGATGGTTGATCGGTACCGATTGCGGTGGCACCGGCAGGTGCGCCAGCTGTGCGATCAGGCCGGCGCGCTGGGCGCGCGTTTCGCCCATGCCGATGATGCCGCCGCAGCAGACTTGCAGGCCCGCCTGCTGCACCCGCTGCAGGGTATCGAGCCGGTCCTGGTAGCTGCGGGTGGAGATGACCTGCCCGTAGAAATCGGGAGCAGTATCCAGATTGTGGTTGTAGTAGTCCAGACCGGCCTCCTTCAGGGCCTCGGCCTGTGCCTGCTCCAGCATGCCCAGGGTCATGCAGGTTTCCAGGCCGAGGGCGCGCACCTCGCTGACCATGCTGGTCAGTGCCGCCATGTCGCGCTCCTTGGGATTGCGCCAGGCCGCGCCCATGCAGAAGCGGGTGGCACCCTGCTCGCGGGCGGCGCGGGCCGCCTGCACCACCTCATCCACCGCCATCAGCTTGCCGGCCGGCACGCCCGCCTCCTTGTGATGCGCCGACTGCGAGCAATAACCGCAATCCTCGGCGCAGCCACCGGTCTTGATCGACAGCAGGCTGGACAGCTGCACCTGGTTGGCCGGGTGGTGCTGGCGATGCACGCTCTGCGCCTGGAACAGCAGATCCAGGAAGGGCAGTTCGAACAAGCGTTCAACCGCCGGGTTGGACGCCGGGACGCTGGCCTGCGGCGGCAGGAAGTGCAGGGGAGCGCTGGCCGGGACGGCCGCGGAGGAAGGGCATTGGCTCATCGATAAAATCCGTTCGTGAGTAAAAAGGCTTAGAATTTCGTTCCGGCGGATTCTATCTTCGTCCAATTTCGTTTAACAATTTCTTTTTTAATAGATTATCTATACTTTGGCCGTATGAAAAACGATCCAGGCAGTACCGTCGCCCGCATCGCCGAGGTCTTGCGCACGCGCATCATTCGCGGCGAAATCGCAGGCGGGGCGGCCCTCCGGCAGGATCACGTGGCGCAGGAATTCCAGTCCAGCCACGTGCCGGTGCGCGAGGCCTTTCGTCAGTTGGAAGCAGAAGGATTGCTGCTCACATTGCCCCGTCGCGGGGTACGGGTAAGCATGGTGGACCGCGCAGCAGTGAAGGAAAATGCGGAGATGCGTGGTGCCCTGGAGATCCTGGCGCTACGCCATGGCGTACGCAAATTCACCAGTGAACACATCACCCGGCTGGAGCAGGCGCAGGACGACTGTGCGCGGGCGGCCTCGCTGGTGGAGTGGGACGCCGCCAACAACCTGTTCCACGACATCCTCTCCAGCGAATGCGGCATGCCGCGTCTGCTGGCGGTGTTGAAGCAGCTGCAGCTGACCAATTCGCGCTACCTGTTCTCGACCGGCTTCAAGCGTGGCTGGCAGCCGCGTTCGGATCACGACCACATGCTCATCATCGACGCCCTCAAAGGCAAGAAGACCGATCGCGCCGTGCAATTGCTGAGCATGCATATCGGCACCATGGAACGGGTCGGCTTCGTGGCGGCCTAGTCGAGTCGGGTCAGCCTGGTCAGCCGGGTTAGCCATATACGCTAGCCCGGCAGGCCGGACAGGCTGAACTGCGACGGCGGCACGCCCACATGGCGCGTGAAGGCCACGCTGAAGGTGGAGGCCGAGCTATAGCCCACCTGCTGCGCCACCTCCGCCATGCCGGCGTCGGCCCGCAGCAGCAGGCGCTTGGCCAGCGCCATGCGCCAGGCCAGCAGGTATTCCATCGGTGCCAGGCCCACCTCGCGCCGAAAGCGTTCGAAGAAGGACGAGCGCGACAAGGCCGCCTCCCGTGCCAGCATGACCACGTTCCAGTTTTCCGCCGGCCGCGCATGCAGGGCGCGGATGGCCTGCGCCAGGCGGGCATCGGCCAGCCCGCGCAGCAGGCCCGGGGTGGGCGCCGCACCGGCCTCGGTGGTCGAACGCAAGGCCTCGATCAGCAGCACTTCCAGCAGGCGTGCCAGCACCATCTCTCGCGCCGGCCGGGCGGCGCGGAATTCCTCCCCCACCAGCTGGGCCAGCGTGCTCAGGCGCGCATGGGCGCGCACCACCACCAGATCGGGTAGCAGCGATAGCAGCAGCGGCGTATCGGGGGAGTCGAAGACGCAATGACCCACCACCAGTTGTACTTCCGGCGCCAGGTCCAGGGGGCCGAGGTGATAGCGGCCATCGGGCAGGCGGGGTGGCGGATTGTCTTCGTCCAGCAAGGCGGTGTCGCTGTCCTGCAGGCTGGACAGCGTAAAACCCTCCAGCGCCGGCGCCAGCACGAAATCGCCCGCTTCCAGGACGATATCCTTGCCATCGTCGCGCAAGATGCGGCAACTTCCCTCGATAACGGTGCAGTAGAACGCCAGGTCTGAACGCGAACGGCGCACCCGCCAGCCGCCAGCCGCTTGTACATACTTGGTATAGCGGGCCGCCGGTTGCAGCAGGGTGACGACCTCGGCCAAGGGATCGATGGAGTCGGACATGTCTGGACGATGGCAAATGAATGATGGACTCTGGATTGTAGCAAGTCCGGTGTGCTGCGCCTATTCTTCGTCCTGTCGTTCCCATCCATTCAAAGGAGTCCATCATGAAAACCATCCTCATCACCGGCTGTTCTTCCGGCTTCGGCCTGGAAATCGCACGTTACTTCCTCGACCGCGACTGGAACGTGGTCGCCACCATGCGCAGTCCACGCCAGGACCTGCTGCCGGCCTCGTCCAGGTTGCGCATCCTGCCGCTGGACGTCACCGATGAGGCCAGCATCCGCGCCGTGGTCGCGCAGGCCGGCCCGGTCGACGTGCTGGTCAACAATGCCGGCATCGGCGCGCTGGCCGCCGTGGAAGCCCAGGCACCGGCGCAGGTGCGCGAGATCTTCGAGACCAATACCCTGGGCAGCATCGCCATGTGCCAGGCCTTCATCCCCCAGATGCGCGAGCGCGCCCAGGGGGTGGTGATCAACGTCACGTCCTCGGTGACCTTGCGATCCTTGCCCTTGCTGGCGGTCTATACGGCCAGCAAGGCCGCCGTCAATGCCTTTACCGAATCGATGGCGCTCGAACTGGCCAGTGTGGGCGTACAGGCGCGCCTGGTCCTGCCCGGCCGCGCCCCGTCCACGCGGTTTGCGGAAAATGCCCGGCCGCGCTTGGAGGGCGCCATCCCCGATGCCTATGGCGCGCTGGCGGCCCAGGTGTTTGCCAACTTCCAGGACAACACCCAGGTCACCCATGCCAGCGACGTGGCCGAGGCGGTGTGGCAGGCAGCCACCGATCCGGGCGCTCCGATGCGTATTCCGGCCGGGGAAGATGCCCGGGAATGGGCGGCGACAGCGGTGTGAATGATGTCCGGGTGTCCTGAAATGGGATTCCAGACATCCGCGGACGCATGGAGCGAGTCGAGGAAATGAGGCGGCACGGGCTGGCCTGGAACGTAGCTCTGATGAGCGGAAAAAGTGAAAGCCGGGGTAGGGTGGTTATGTATGGATTTGTGTTCCCATTAAATCCATACTAATATCGGCATGGTCACGTTGGCCTGCCTCTTTCCCTCTTACCCTTCTTCACGTTGGTTCGCTCCATGAAAAAATCCGCACGTCCGCAGGACTGGGTCGGCAGCTTTGCCGCCAATGGCGGCCCACGCTATCTGCAGATCGTGGGCTTCATGGAACAGGCCATTTCCGACGACCGCCTCAAGCCCGGCGACCGTCTGCCCCCGCAGCGCCAATTGGCAGATCGTCTGGACGTGGACCTCACGACCGTCACCCGCGCCTATACCGAGGCGCGGCGACGCCACCTGCTCGAAGCGCGGGGCGCGGCCGGCAGCTTCGTGGCCGCTCCCAAGGTGGACCTGAGCCAGGTGCTGGACCTGTCGATGAACATTCCGCCTCCGCCTGCCGGCATCGACCTGGACGATCTGCTGCGCCAGGGTGTCTCGCAGGTCCTGATCCATAGCGACGCCGACCTGCTCATGACCTATCACCTGGGTGGCGGCAGCAGTGCCGACCGCGCTGCCGGTGCGATGTGGTTGCAAGAGCCTTTGGGCCACATCGACGAAAGTCGGGTGCTGGTCTGCCCCGGGGCGCAATCGGCGCTGGCCGCCTTGCTGCTGTCGCAAACCCGCCCGGGTGAGGTGGTACTGGCCGAACCGCTGGCCTATCCCGGACTGCTGACAGCAGCGGCCCAGCTGGGACGCCGGGTGGTGGCGGTGGGTGTGGATGGCGAGGGCATGCGGCCGGACCTGCTGGTGACCCTCGCACGCAAGCACCAGGCGCGGGTGGTCTATCTCAACCCGACCCTGCAGAACCCCACCACCCATACCATGCCGGCCACGCGCCGGGCCGAGATCGCGGCCGTGGCGACCCGGCTGGACCTGCGCATCATCGAGGATGATCCCTACTGGCGCTTTGCCACCCAGCCGCCTCGGCCGCTGGCCTACTATGCGCCACGGCATGTGTTCCATGTCTCGACCTTGTCCAAATGCCTGTTGCCGGGGCTGCGCACTGCCTATGTGGTGATGCCCGAAGGCCAGGAGCAGGAAGAGGTGCTGGGGGCGCTGCGTTCCTTCGTGCTGATGTCGACCCCGCTGATGACTGCGCTCTCGACGCAGTGGGTGCACGATGGCACGGCCACATCCTTGCTGGAAGGGATCCGCAACGAAGCCTGGGCCCGCCAGGAACTGGCCCTGCGTACGCTGGGAGATCCCGGGCTGGCCGGGTCGGGCGGGATTCATCTGTGGCAGGCACTGCCGCCCCACTGGAGTGGCCGGGAGTTCGTCATCAGGGCCGGCCAGGCCGGCCTGAACGTGGTCTCGCACAGCAGTTTCGAGGTGGAGCCAGGTCCATCGGGCCAAGGTTCGGGAGGAGGCGGTGCGGCGCATATCCGCATCTCGCTGGGACGCTCGCGCAGCCGCTTCGAACTGGTCAATGCCTTGCGCCGCCTGAGCGAGCTGACCCGCCGCCGCAGTATGCGGGAAGTGGTGGTGTAGCGAGAGGAGTGAGTGAGACGCTAGTGCGGCGCTAATGTGGCAAGGCCGAGGCCCCCGGGGACATCCCCGTATGGCGACGCGCTGCTGCCAGGATCTCGAAAGCGGCCTCATCTTCGGAGTGGGCCGCCAGCGGCAAGGAGCCGCGGCTGATCTCGGTGCGATCCTTCAGGATCGCGTAGGAGCCTTTCCAGCGGCCTTCGCTGTCGTCGGCCTGATAGACCAGCAGATAACCGTCGAACTCGATTTTCTTCATCGTCATTCTCACCAGGGCAATGAGGTGTCCGAGCTGCCTGAGGTGTCTGACTCCGCCGTCAGGGCGGGGCGGTCAACTCAACAGCAGCAGTTTGCCGAAGTATGCCGCGCAGATTGGCGGCTGGATGTCGTCCGCCTGCGCAATCGTTTGTAGGACAAGAGCTATGGCATCATGCGCGCTGAATTGTCGCCTTGTTTGCTAGCTTCGCTACCTCCGCTACCTCCGCCACCTTCCTTCGCCACCATGGAAATCCGCCAGCTCCGCTATTTCGCCAGCATCGTCGAACACGGCAGTATCGGCAAAGCCGCCCTGGAGCTGGGCATGGTCACATCGGCCCTGAGCCAGCAGATCACCCGCCTGGAGACCGAACTGGCCACCCGTCTGCTGCAGCGCACCTCCACCGGCGTGGTGCCGACCGCAGCGGGCATCGCCTTTCTGAAGCAGGCCCAGCTGGCACTGCGCCACATCGACGATGCCGCCCTGGCGGCGCGACAGGCGCGCCTGTCCGGGCATGTCAGCGTGGGCATGGCCTCCAGTACGGCGGGGGTGATGGGGCTGGCCTTCATGCAGGCCATGCACGAACGCTATCCGGAGGTGCGTCTGCGCATGGTGGAAAGCCTGTCCGGTCACCTTGGCGCCATGCTGGGCGCGCGCCAGATCGACCTGGCCATCCTGTTCCAGGAGGAACCGGCGCAACGCTGGAGCGTACTGCCCCTGCTGGATGAGCGGCTGTTCGTGATCGGCGCCCCCGCGCTGGCCAGCATGCCCGTTGCGCGCCAGGCGCGCCTGGGCAAGCTGGGGGATCTGCCCCTGATCCTGCCGACCCGCAAGCATGGGCTGCGTTCGCTGTTGGATTCGGCCTTCCGCCATGCGGGCTACACACCCAATATCGTCCTTGAGGTGGATGGCCTGCCGATGTTGATGGACGCCGTGCGCGCCGGCATGGGGGCCACTATCCAGCCTGGTGCGGTCCTGGCCCGGGCCGAGAATGCCGACCTGGCCAGCGTGCCGGTGGCCGATGGCGACGCTTCCCGCCCCAACCTGATCGTCAGCGTCTCCGATGACGAACTGTCTCCTGCTGGGCTGGCCGCCAGGGTGCTGCTGGCCGAGGTGGCGCGCACCCAGGTGGGGCAGGGCCGCTGGCCCGGCGCTACCCTGCGCGGCACCGGTCTTCACGAAAACTGAACACCCCTTGCCGGCGCGCCGATAGCGGCGCACCGGCAGGCTGCCTATAGTCGCCTCCCTGGACATATCACAAGGAGGGGACGGCGATGTTGGACGTTCTGGTTATTGGCGGTGGCAACGCTGCCCTGTGCGCGGCCCTGATGGCACGCGAGGCCGGCGCCTCGGTCATGCTGCTGGAATCGGCGCCCCGCGCCTGGCGCGGGGGCAACTCACAACACACGCGCAACCTGCGCTGCATGCACGACGCACCGCAGGACGTGCTGGTGGAGGCCTATCCAGAAGAGGAATACTGGCAGGATCTGCTGAAGGTCACCGGCGGCCTCACCGACGAACACCTGGCGCGCCTGACCATCCGCGCCTCGGCCACCTGCCGGCCCTGGATGCGCAAGCATGGGGTACATTTCCAGCCGCCGCTGTCGGGCGCGCTGCACGTGGCGCGTACCAATGCCTTCTTCATGGGCGGCGGCAAGGCGCTGGTCAATGCCTACTACCGCAGTGCCGAGGCACTGGGCGTGGACATCCGCTACGAGACCCCGGTGGACGCCATCGAACTGGATGGCACGCGCTTCGTCGCTGCCCGCAGTGGCAGGCAGCGCTTCACCGCCCGCACCTGCGTGCTGGCCGCTGGCGGCTTCGAATCCAATCGCGAATGGTTGCGCCAGGCCTGGGGCCAGAACGAGCGCGGCGAATGGCCGGCCGACAATTTCCTGATCCGCGGCACCCGCTTCAACTGTGGCGAACTCTTGCGCTACATGATCGAGGCTGGCGCCGACAGCATCGGCGATCCCACCCAGGCCCACATGGTGGCCATCGATGCCCGTGCACCGCTCTATGACGGCGGCATCTGCACCCGTATCGACTGCGTCTCGCTGGGCGTGGTGGTCAATCGCGACGGCCGGCGCTTCTACGACGAGGGCGAGGATTTCTGGCCCAAGCGCTACGCCATCTGGGGCCGCCTGGTGGCGCAACAGCCGGGCCAGGTCGCCTATTCCATCATCGACAGTCAGGCCATCGGACACTTCATGCCACCGGTGTTCCCCGGCGAGAAGGCCGAGACCCTGGCCGACCTGGCACGCCAGCTGGGGCTGCCGCCGGCACAGTTCGAACAGACCGTGCGCGACTACAACGTCGCCTGCCGCCAGGGAAGGTTCGACCACACCGTGCTGGACGACTGCCATACCGACGGCCTGCAGCCCCCCAAGACCCACTGGGCGCGGCCGCTGGAGCGGGCGCCGTTCTACGGCTATGCCCTGCGACCTGGCGTGACATTCACCTACCTCGGTTTGAAAGTGAACGACAAAGCCCAGGTGCATTTTGCCGGCAGGCCCAGCGACAACCTCTTCGTGGCAGGCGAAATGATGGCCGGCAACGTGCTCGGCAAGGGCTACACGGCCGGTGTGGGCATGTCCATCGGCACCGCCTTCGGGCGTATCGCCGGAGTGCAGGCCGCCCAGTTCGCCACCCGATCTTCCGGAGTTTCCCATGCAGCAGCTTGAAGCCCTGACCGATGCCGCGCGCCGCGACGCGCAGGCCTGTTCTGCCAGCGTTGCCCCGGGCGGGGCCCGCATCATTCCCATCCTCCCCGTCAAGGCGGCGCCGCCCATGAACGCCGACGAGGCCGAAGTGGCCCGGCAGATGCAGATCTGCAATGCCTGCCGCTATTGCGAAGGGTTCTGCGCGGTGTTCCCGGCCATGACACGCCGTCTGGAGTTTGCCAAGGCCGATGTCCATTACCTGGCCAACCTGTGCCACAACTGTGGCGCCTGCTATCACGCCTGCCAGTACGCGCCGCCCCATGAATTCGCGGTCAACGTTCCCAAGGCCATGGCGCGGGTACGACTGGACACCTATTCAAGCTATGCCTGGCCGGCCGCCGCCGGCGCACTGTACCGGCGCAATGGCCTGACCCTGGCCCTGGCGCTGGCGGGCAGCCTGGCCCTGTTCCTGTTGCTGGCCCTGGCGGTCAACGGCACGCTGGCCAGCAGCCCGGCAGGCGGCAATTTCTATGCGGTATTCCCGCATGGACAGCTGGCGCGCATGTTCGGCGCGGTGTTCGCCCTGGCGGTGCTGGCGCTGGGCATGGGTGTCAGGCGCTTCTGGCGTGATATCACGGACGGCACGGCCGGTGCCCCGGGCAGTGCAGCGGCGGCCGAGGCCACCCGCGACGTGCTGGCCCTGCGTTATCTGGATGGCGGCCACGCAGAGGGCTGCAACGAGTCCGATGACGGCTACACGCTCATGCGCCGACGCTTCCATCACTTCACCTTCTACGGTTTCATGCTGTGCCTGGCGGCCACCTCGGTGGCGACCCTCTACCACTACCTGCTGGGGCTGGAGGCGCCATACCCCGTGCTGAGCCTGCCGGTACTGCTGGGCACGGCGGGCGGCATCGGCCTGCTGGTCGGCACCGCCGGTCTGCTGTGGTTGAACCTGCGGCGGCATCCGGAGCAGGGCGACCGTCGCCAACGGCCCATGGATCGCGGCTTCATCGTCCTGCTGCTGCTGGTCAGTGCCACAGGTCTGACGCTGCTGGCCTGGCGTGACAGCGCTGCCATGGCGGCCCTGCTGGCCCTGCACCTGGGCTGCGTGATGGCCCTGTTCCTGACCCTGCCTTACGGCAAGTTCGCCCACGGTATCTATCGCAGTGCCGCATTGCTCAAGTCCGCCATCGAGAAGCGGCAGCCCCTGCGGCACGACCCCGGATCGGCCTGATCCCGGGCCGGCCAGCGCGCCGGCCCACCCGGTTTTTCATGAACACAACAGCAAGGAGACTTTCAGCATGAGCACCCAACCCGAGACGCGCGGTTCGCGCGCAGGCGCCGTCCTGCGCGTGACCAGCGGCAATTTCCTGGAACAGTTCGATTTCTTTCTGTTCGGCTTCTACGCGACCCACATTTCCAAGGTCTTCTTCCCCACCAGCAGCGATTTCGCTTCGCTGATGCTGACCTTCGCCGTGTTCGGTGCCGGTTTCCTGATGCGGCCACTGGGTGCCATCGTGCTGGGCGCCTATATCGACGAAGTGGGCCGCCGCAAGGGCCTGATCGTGACGCTTTCCATCATGGCCAGCGGCACCATCCTGATCGCCTGCGTGCCGGGGTACGCCAGTATCGGCCTGCTGGCGCCGCTGCTGGTCCTGATCGGACGTCTGCTGCAGGGTTTCTCGGCCGGGGCCGAACTGGGCGGGGTATCGGTCTACCTGGCCGAGATGGCCACGCCCGGCCGCAAGGGCTTTTACACTGCCTGGCAGTCGGCCAGCCAGCAGATCGCTATCGTCATGGCCGCGCTCATGGGCTATGCCCTCAATCTCTGGCTGGATGCAACGCAGATCGCCGCCTGGGGCTGGCGCATTCCTTTCTTCGTGGGCTGCCTGATCGTGCCGTTCATCTTCCTGCTGCGTCGTTCCCTGCAGGAGACCGAAGCCTTCAAGGCACGCGCCCATCGTCCGGCCCTGGGCGAGGTCTATCGCACCATGCTGGCGAACTGGAAGACCGTGATCGCCGGCATGCTGCTGGTGGCCATGACGACCACCACTTTCTACCTGATCACCGTCTACACGCCGACCTTCGGCAAGTCGGTACTCAAGCTCTCGACCCAGGCCAGCCTGGTGGTGACCTTGCTGGTGGGGCTGTCGAATTTCTTCTGGCTGCCCATCGGCGGCATGGTGTCCGACCGTATCGGGCGGCGCCCGGTGCTGCTGAGCATCACCGTGCTGGCGATCCTGACCGCCTATCCCGCACTATCCTGGCTGGCCGCCGCACCCAGTGTGGAACGCATGCTGCTGGTGCTGCTGTGGCTGTCGTTCTTCTTCGGCATGTACAACGGCGCCATGGTGGCGGCACTGACCGAGATCATGCCGGAGCAGATCCGCGTGGCCGGCTTCTCGCTGGCCTTCAGCCTGGCCACCGCCGTATTCGGCGGCTTCACCCCGGCCATCTCCACCTGGTTGATCGAACTCACCGGCGACAAGGCTGCGCCCGGCTACTGGCTGACCTTCGCGGCCGTCTGCGGCCTGTCTGCTACGCTGATTCTCTATCGTGGGCAGGCCGTTGCGGTTCGGGCAGCCGCCTCGCGGGCAGGCTGAGCGCTGCCCGGCATCTGCCGTTTCCGGGCATTCAATGCATTTAATGCGTTCAGTGCACCGTAGCCGGCACCAGCAAACCATTGAGCGCATCGCCGACGATCAGTGAGGGCAGGGAGCGATGGTCGTTGGCGAGGATGACGCTGTCCTTCTCGACATCGCCCGGCAGCACCAGCTGCGCGATGTAGCGGCAGTCGCTGCTGCAGGTGTAGCGCAGCACGGTCTGGCCGCGCACCGCCTCCAGGATGGTCTGCCCGTGTTCCACGCCGTAATAGCGCACGCTCACCAGTTGCTGTGAGGCGTCGGCATCGGGGTCGCGATAGAAGTACGTGCCGCGTTCGACCCGCGTGTAATGCGGCCACGGCATGCTGCCGGCTGGCGCCAGGCCGTCGATCTGGCGCGCATCCAGCCCCAGCCGCAAAGCCTGGGGGAGTGGCACCGGTACGGCGGCTTTGCCCTGGTCGCTGATATCGGCCTGGCCTGCGGCGGCGGACAGTTCGGCCTGACGCCGACGGTACCAGTCCAGCAGGCAGGCGCGGTCACTGCAGTGCTGCTCGCGCCAGCGCCATTGCGCATCACTGGCGGCGCGAAAGGCGCGCTTGTCGGGGGCCATGTCGCGGGCCTGGCGGAAGGCCCGGCCCAGGGCGTCATCCATGGCCGATAGCTGGGCATCGCCACAGATGGTCTTTTCGTTGCGGGAAGCGGCCTTGCCGCAATCGAAGCTGGCGGCCAAGCTGCCGGAGGCGACGAGGAGCGCCAGCAGGGCCGGCAGTGCTGGCAAAGCGAGATGGGAGAGCTTGTTCATGGCGAGACTGTCCGTATTGCGAGCGAATGACGGGCGCCAGCTTCGCATTGCGCGCCCCGACGCAAAACGCGGAGAAGACAGGGAAAATTTCCAAAATCTTTGCAACTGAAAAAGCGTGTTGGGTTTGTCTTCACATTCATCGCGCTGCCTGCCTGCGCAGGCCATGTCACATGGCAGTAGAATCGCGGTCTTCATGCCATTTGCGCGATCCGCGCAAGGCACATAACCAGCACACAACCAGCACGCAGCAGACCGGTGACAGGCACAGAGGACAACACCCCGCAATCGCAATTGCGCCCAGGCGAACGCGCCGGCTTCATCCTGAGCCGTCACTGGCGCGACACGCCGGCGGGCGTCGAGATCGAGCTGTGGCTGGCCACCGACAATGGCCCGCAATGCCTGCACCTGCCGCCGCAGGAGGCGGTGGCCTTCGTGCCGCAGGCGGAGGCCGAACGGGTAGACGCCCTGATCGCCGGCGAGCGCGGCATGCAGTTGCGTCCGCTGGAACGACTCAAGGACTACAGCCAGCGGCCGGTGATGGGCCTGTATGGTCGCCATTACCGCAAGCTGCTGAAGATCGAAAAGGCGCTGATCGCTGCCGGCATCCCCGTCTATGAAGCCGATATCCGGCCGCCCGAGCGCTACCTGATGGAGCGCTTCATCAATGCACCACTGGCCTTCCACGGCGTGGAAGATGGTCACGGCGTGCTGGTCGAGGCGCGCATTCGCCCCTTGCCGGGCTACCGCCCGCCGCTGAAGCTGGCTTCGCTGGATATCGAGACCAGTTGGCAGGGCGAGCTCTACAGCATCGCCATCGAAGGTTGCGGCCAGCGCAGCGTCTATGTGCTGGAGCCGGACAGCGGAGCCGCCGGGCAGTCAGGCGAGGCGGTCGCCAAGGCGGCCGAGGCCGGTTTTGCGCTGCAGTTCTGCGACAGTCGTGCCGCGCTGATCGAAGCCCTCAACGACTGGATGGCGCGCCATGATCCGGATGCCCTGATCGGCTGGAACCTGATCCAGTTCGACCTCAACGTGTTGCAGAAACAGGCGGACAAATACCGCGTTCCGCTGCGCCTGGGGCGGGCCGGACGGGCCCTGGAGTGGCGCGAACACGGCCTGCGTGCCAACCACCTGCTGGTATCGGCCCCGGGGCGGCTGGTGATCGACGGCATCGAAAGCCTGCGTTCGGCATTCTGGAATTTTCCGTCCTTCAGTCTGGAAAACGTAGCGCAGACCCTGCTGGGAGAGGGCAAGGCGATTGCCACCCCCTACCAGCGCATGGACGAGATCGACCGCATGTTCGCCGAGGACAAGCTGGCCCTGGCCACTTACAACCTCAAGGATTGCGAGCTGGTCACGCGCATCTTCGTGCACACCGAGATCCTATCCTTCCTGCTGGAGCGAGCCAGCGTCACCGGCCTACAGGCCGACCGCAGCGGCGGTTCGGTGGCGGCGTTCACCCATCTCTACCTGCCGCACATGCACCGCAAGGGCTATGTAGCGCCCAACCTGGGCGATGCCGAGCCGCTGGCCAGTCCGGGCGGTTTCGTCATGGATTCGCGCTCGGGGCTGTATGACTCGGTGATCGTGCTGGACTACAAGAGCCTGTATCCGAGCATCATCCGCAGCTTCCTGATCGACCCGGTGGGGCTGGTCGACGGCACCCTCAACGAGCCGGAAGAGCAGACCGTGCCTGGTTTCAACGGCGGGCGCTTCTCGCGTCGCAGCCACAGCCTGCCGGCCATCATTGAGCAGTTGTGGCAAGCCCGGGAAGCCGCCAAGGCACAGGGCAACAAGCCCTTGCAGCAGGCGCTGAAGATCATCATGAACTCCTTCTACGGGGTGCTGGGTTCGACGGTGTGCCGCTTCTTCGATTCGCGGCTGGCATCGTCCATCACCCGGCGCGGGCATGAAATCATGCATCGCACGCGTGAACTGATCGAGGAAGAGGGCTTCGAGGTCATCTATGGTGATACCGATTCGACCTTCGTCTGGCTGCGTCGCGCCCACGACGACGAACAGGCGCGCCAGATCGGCTTGCGCCTGACCGGCCGCATCAATGACTGGTGGCGCCAGCACCTGACCGATGAGTACGGGCTCAAGAGCGCGCTGGAACTGCAGTACGAGGTGCATTACCAGCGTTTTCTGATGCCCAACGTGCGGGGCGCCGATACCGGCAGCAAGAAGCGCTATGCCGGCTATGTCCGCAGCGCCGACGGCCAGGACAAGGTGACCTACAAGGGGCTGGAAACGGTACGCACTGACTGGTCGCCGCTGGCGCAGCGCTTCCAGCAGGAGCTGTATCTGCGCATCTTCCGGGGTGAACCCTACCGCGACTACATCGTCGGCTATGTGGCCGACCTGTTTGCCGGCCGGCTGGACGAGCTGCTGGTCTACCGCAAGCGCCTGCGGCGCCAGCTGGACCATTACGAAAAGAACGTGCCGCCACACGTGCGGGCGGCGCGCATGGCCGACCAGGTCAACCAGCAGGACGGGCGGCCCCTGCAATACCAGCAGGGCGGCTGGATCAACTACGTCATGACCACGGCCGGCCCGGAACCGCTGGAAAAGCGTAGTGCCGCCATCGATCATGGGCACTACCTGGAGCGCCAGCTGGCCCCGGTGGCCGATGCCATCCTGGTCTTCGTGGGCGACAGCTTTGCGGCCGTGACCTCACCCCAGCAGGAATTGTTCTGAAGCGCCGCAGAATGAAAAAAGGCCGGATTCGATGAATCCGGCCCTGCTTGTCTGCGCTAGCACTGGTCAGTGCAGGCGCGAATCCGACTCACGTCCCGAGCGCGGGTCGTACTGGACGCGCAGCGGCACCGGCTGCTGGCGCGGCTTTTGGTACAGCTTGTGGCGCAGGAACAGACCGAAGGCCAGCACGCCCGCGACCACATAGAACGCATAGAAAGCCGCGAGATAGCTACCGTAGTGAAGCAGGGTGTCGATGATGGCCATAGGTCCTCCTTGGGGAGTCATTCAGTGTCGATGGCCTCATCGTATGCCGGGACGTCGGTGCCGGATATCAGGGTTTTTCTGATGTGTGTCGCTGCAACGGCAACTGTACCCCAACGCGCCGGGGCGCCGTCAGCGCCCCGTCATGTCTCCATCAGCGCCCCGGACCCGGCTGCGCCATGGCGGCGGCAGGCGGCACTTGCAGATGTTGCAACAGCTTGGACACCATCAGGATCACGGTCAGGCTGACGATGCAGAAGAACACCGCCAGCGGCGTGAGGCTATCGATGGACACGAATCCGGCCAGCCCCATCATCCCCGAGGACACCAGCAGCAGCGCAAAGCCGAGGATGGCACTGGTCAGCCCGGCGATATGCGGGAAGATCGAATTGCCCTTGGCCATCAGCGTGGGATACATGGCCCCGGCGCAGAAGCCCATCACCAGCACCGGCGTGATCAGCGTCCACACCTGCAGGCCCACGGTCAGGGCCAGCACCAGCATGACGAAGGCGGCACCGGCCATGACCCGCGCGCCGATGCGCAGGCGCGCTTCGGCACTGGGCAGGCGGCGATGCTGGATGCGATTGGAAATGCCGCCCAGGAAATACATCATGCCGATGGCCAGCGCCATGTAGCCGAAGAAGGTCGGTGGCTGATGCAGGGTGTTCTGCACCATGAAGGGGCCGACGATGTTGAACACCAGCAGGATGCTGTAGCACAGGCCCTGGGCCAGGAAGCAGCTCTGGAACACCGGGCTGGCCAGCACCATGCGGGCGTTCCTGAACAAGGTCCTGGGGTGCAGGTGCACTGGCTGGGCCAGCGTCTCCCGGTAACGCCACAGGATGGCCCACATGGCGAAGGAGTAGATCAGCAGGAACACCAGGCAGGAGCGCCAGCCGAAGGCTTCCTGCAGGTGTGCGCCGATCACCGGGGCGACGATGGGCGCCAGGCCCCAGGCAATGGCCATGTAGGTGTAGGCATGCACCAGCGCCTGGCCGGCGAAGGAGTCGGTGATGATGGCCTTGGCCAGCAGGTTGGTGGCGGCGATGCCGAAGCCCTGCAGGATGCGGGCGGCGACGAAGGTTTCCAGGTTGGGCGCCACCAGGGTCAGGACACAGCCCAGCGTGAACAGGCCCAGGCCCAGGGCCAGGATGCGTTTGCGGCCGAAGGCGTCGGCCAACGGCCCGAACACCAGCTGTCCGAAGGCATAGGCGATCAGATAGCCGGTCACGCTGGTCTGGATGGCCTGGGCCGAGGTGGCGTAGTCGATCGCCATCTCCGGCAGCGCCGGCACGTACAGGTCGATGGCCAGCTGGCCGGCCGAGGCAAAGGCGCAGATCAGGAACAGCAGGAAGCGCGGGTGGTTCGGAGACGGCTTGGCAGAAGAGCTCATGAAGGGGGATGCTGCGTAGACAAAAACCGCTATTGTGAACCTTGATGCAGTTTTCTGCTGGCAGCGGCTCAGCTCGGCCGGACAGTCTGCATAAAGTTTCATTATTGGCCAGAGCAGAATGGCAAGTTCTGATGCCTGTAAAACATCATCTTGTAGAAATAATTCGAGACGAGAGCAGTAAACTTTCGATATTCGACTCTCCTCGTTCCCACGGACGTATCGTCTGCCGACCGCAAGCCAGCGCTTCTGCCGCGGCAGGTGGCGCGGCGGCAGCTGCCAATTCCTTGGGGGAGGGAGATATCGTGAATTTCATTTTTCGCCGGTTTTCGATCCGGCAGATCTTTATCGCGCTGGTGACGGTGATTGCCATGCTGATGGCGCTCATCGTGCTGGCCGCCTATGAGGAGGAAAACGCCAACATGGCCCTGAACCGGGCCAATGGGCAGCGTTTCAGCTCCTTTCTGCTGGCCGCCGAGCTGCGCCAGAGCTCGGACGACCTGACCCGGCTGGCGCGCACCTACGTGGTCACCGGCGATCCGGTCTACGCCCAGCACTACCAGACGGTGCTGGACATCCGCGACGGCAGGCGAGCACGTCCTCAGCACTACGAGCGCATCTACTGGGACTTCTTCGATGCCGAGGGGCGTGCGCCGCGTCCGGACAGCAATGTCAGTGCGGCGCTCACCGATCTGATGCGCGAGAACGGCTTCACCGCCGCCGAGCTGAGCAAGCTGACCGAGGCCAAGAACATTTCCGATACCCTGGTCCAGATCGAGACCCGTGCCATGGAGATGGTCAAGGCGCAGCGCGCCGCCGGTGCCAGCGCCAACCGCAACGAACTGGAACAGGCACGGCAGATGATGCATGACGCGAGCTACCACCAGAACAAGGCCCGGATCATGCACCCGGTCGACGAGTTCTTCGCCATGCTGGACCAGAGGACGGCCGGCCAGGTGCAACAGGCGCAGGAAGCTGCAGACCGCATGACGCGGGTGGTCTACCTGCTCATCGGCGTCAGCCTTGTGGTGCTGACCGGCACGCTGCTGGTGGTGTACAAGGCCATTGCCGGTCCACTGGCGGGGGCGGTGGAGGTTGCCCGGCGTGTCTCCCATGGCGACCTGACGGCGCCGATCGATGTCGGCTACAAGGGAGAGACCCGCATGCTGCTCTACGCCCTGAAGGAAATGCGCGATGGGCTCACCTGCATCGTGCGGCAGGTCCGGGAGGGGGCCGACTCGATCCGCGTATCAGCGGCCCAGGTCGCCTCGGGTTCCCAGGACCTGTCCTCGCGCACTGAAGAGCAAGCCGGTTCGCTGGAAGAGACGGCAGCCTCGATGGAGCAGATGAATGCCAACGTGCAGCGCAACGCCGGCAACGCCCAGCGCGCCAGCCAGCTGGCCGGTACCGCCTCGCAGGTGGCGCGCGAGGCGGGGTCGGTGGTGGCCGAGGTGGTGACGACGATGGCCTCGATCAAGGATTCCTCGCACCGTATCGTGGAGATCATCACGGTGATCGACGGGATTGCCTTCCAGACCAACATCCTGGCGCTCAACGCGGCGGTGGAGGCGGCCCGGGCCGGTACCCAGGGCCGCGGCTTCGCGGTGGTGGCCGGCGAAGTGCGCAACCTGGCGCAACGTGCCGCAGCCGCTGCCAAGGAGATCAAGCTATTGATCGACAATTCGGTGGACAAGGTCGAGAGCGGCAACCTGCTGGTCAAGAAAGCCGGCCAGACCATGGCGGAAGTGGTCGAGAGCGTGCAGCGGGTCAACGACCTGATGGGCGATATCGCCAGCGCGAGTGTGGAGCAGTCCAGCGGACTGCAGCAGATCTCGATGGCGGTCAAGCAGCTTGACGACGTCACCCAGCAGAACGCCACCCTGGTCGAGCAGACCTCGTCGGCCTCCGATTCAATGCAGGAACAGGCCGACCGGCTGGCGCAGCTGGTCGGGGAATTCAAGCTCTTGCCCAACTTAGACGAGGAAATCCCGCTGCTGCTGGTGGATTAGGATACTTTCACAAGCTCAGCTGACCAGGCGCGCGCGCAAGGCATCGAAGCGCGCCGGCCATTCCCGGCGCCAGCGCTCGCGCAGGGCCGGTGCCATCCAGGCGGCGTCCAGGCCGTTGAGCATGAAGCCGCGCAGGGCATCGATGTCGGCGCCCAGCTGCAGCATCATCAGCCAGGCCCCGGTGGGTGTGACCAGATGCAGGGTCGGGTCGTCGGTGTTGGGGTGCAGGCGCAGGCCGGCGGCCAGCATCTGGCGGATCGGATGGTCCTGGGCCCAGCGTTGTGGCGCCAGCGTGCGCAGGTAATAGGAATTGGTCGGCACCACGGTAAAGATCAGGCCGCGTTCGATGCAGCGCTGCAGCAGTGCCGGGTTGTCGACGATGGTATAGCCGTGGTCGACGCGGTCCACCTGCAGCAGGTCGATGGCGGTGGCCACGTTGTTCCAGGGCATGCCGAATTCGCCGGCATGCGCGGTGGTCTTCAGGCCAGCTTCACGCGCCAGGCGGTAGGCGGTCTTGAACAGCTCGGGGGGGCGGTCGTTCTCGCGGTAGTCCATGCCGATGCCCACCACCTGCGGCGCCGGATGCTGCAGCATCCACTGCACCATGCTCAGGGCTTCGTCGGGGCTGGCTTCGCGGTCGATGCTGGGGATCAGGCGGCCGATGATGCCGATGTCCCGTTCTGCAGCCACGATGGCGCGCACGATGGCGTCTTGTGCGGCGTCGTAGGCGATGCCCGAGACCCGCACCGTGCCGGTCGGATTCCAGAAGAATTCGCTGTAGGCCACGCCGTGCTGCCAGGCGTCCTGCAGGTATTCGTAGGTGATGCGGTAGAGGTCGTCGGGCTGGCGGATCAGCACGGCATCGAGGGCGCGCAGCACGCGCAGCACGCCGACCGGCTTTTCGCCGCGGGTGTAGAAGGCTTCGATCTCTTCGGCCGAGACCGGATGGCCGGCACGCGCGGAAAGTTCGCTGAAGGTCTGGCGGCGCACCGCGCCGAACAGATGGCAATGCAATTCGACCTTGGGCAGGGCGCGCACGAATTGTTCGAGCGTCAGCGGGCCGGTATCGGTGGGGTCGTTAAAACTCATAGACGAAACATCGCGGAAGATCGGTTCAGGGAGGAGTGGCGGGGGCGTCTTCAGGACAGCGTGCCCAGCAGCTCCTGCATCATGCATTGCATGGCACGCGGGCCGTCGACGGTCATGGCGACCTCGGTATTGGCCGGGGCGCGCCGGGGTACGCGGAATTCGCACACCGTCATGCCCCGCGTGAGCCGGCCCTGCAGTTCGATATCCACCCGCGCCGAGCGGAAACTGAACAGTTCCGGACGCTTGAGCCAGATCGCCACCGCCGGGTCGTACATCGGCATGGGCACCGAGCCGTCCGGACTGCGGATGCGCAGGTAGGCATCGAAGTAGCCGGCCAGCCAGCGGGCGCGGGGCGTGCCCAGGGCGCGCACCTGCTGCACCTCGTCGGCGGTCACCAGCAGTTGACGGCACAGGTTCAGCCCGAACATGCGCAAGGGGATACCGGATTGGAACACCAGATCGGCCGCTTCGGGATCGGCAAAGATGTTGAATTCGGCGGCCGCCGTGTGATTGCCCTGGTCGGCCGAGCCCCCCATGAGGATGATTTCCTTGACCATGGAGGCGATCTCGGGCGCACGCTGCAGGGCGATGGCCACATTGGTCAGCGGCGCGATGCACATGAGGGTGATCTCGCCGGCGTGCAGGCGGATCGCCTCGATCATGGCATCCACCGCGTGCGGCAGCGGCGAACGCTGCAGTTGCTGCGACTGGCGCGCTTCGAGTTCGGCGATGTCGACCTGCGGCAAGGCGTCACCGGTGGTGGCCATGCCGGCCTGGCCGAGGATGGATTGCGCGGTCTCGATGTTGCCGGCCAGCGGCTTCTCGCAGCCGGCATAGACCGGCACATCCAGCTGATAGTGCTGCTTGATGCGCAGCGCATTGTCGTAGGTGGTCGCCAGCGGCGCGTTGCCCGCTACCACCGACACGCCCAGCCAGTTCACATCGAGATTGGCCGACAGCATCAGCATGGCCAGCCAGTCGTCGAAGCCGGGGTCGGTATCAAGCCAGATCTTGTGCATGTTCTTGTTTTCCTTGGAGGGTAGGGGCCTGCTCAGGCCGGCAGTGTCAGGGCTTGTTCCAGCGGCAGGTGGAAGGCCACGTCGTCGCCTTCGCGGGCTAGTGCCTGGGCGGCCGGGGCCATGCCGCGCACTTCGCCCAGGGCAGTCTGCAAGAGATATTCCACCGATTCACCCAGGAAGCCCCGCGACAGCACACGGCCCTGGTAGCTGCCGCTGCCGACCTGGACCTGCTGCACGCGCCAGCCGGCGCAGGCGGTACCAGCGGGCAGGCCAGGGCAGGGCAGGCTGCCCTGCGGGCCATGGAGGGCGCCGTCGCGGTAGTCGAACAGGTTTTCGAAACCCATGAAATTGGCGACGAAACGGGTGCGCGGGGCATTGAAGAGGCGCTCCGGCGTATCCAGTTGCTCGATCTTGCCGCCGTTCATGACCACGATACGGTCCGACATCGCCAGCGCTTCATCCTGGTCGTGGGTGACGTAGAGCATGGTGATGCCCAGCTCACGCTGGATGCGGCGCAGCTCGGCGCGCATCTGCACGCGCAGCTTGGCGTCGAGGTTGGAGAGCGGTTCGTCCAGCAACAGCAGCTTGGGTTCGATCACGATGGCCCGTGCCAGCGCCACGCGCTGCTGCTGGCCGCCCGACATCTGCGCCGGCAGGCGCGCTTCGAAACCGGCCAGGCCGACCGCGGCAATCACCTTCTCCACCCGCTGGCGCAGTTCGGCCGAGGGTACCTTGCGCAGGCGCAGGCCGAAGGCCACGTTGTCGAACACGTTCAGGTGCGGGAACAGGGCATAGGACTGGAACACCAGACCGATGTCGCGCTTGTTGGGCGGCAGGCGGCTGATGTCGCGTCCGTCCAGCGTGATGCTGCCGGCGCGCAGCTCGATCAGGCCGGCGATGGCGCGCATGGTGGTGGTCTTGCCGCAGCCGCTGGGGCCGAGCAGGGAAATCAGCTCGCCCCGGGCCACGTTCAGGTCCAGCCCTTGCACGGCGGTCTTGGCATTGCCGTAACCGAGGGCGACTTGCTGCAGTGTCAGGTAACTCATCACGTTCTCACATCACATGTATTTGGAAATGCCCAGCACCTTTTCGGTGACCAGCACGAAGGCCATGGTGAACAGCACCAGCAGCGTGGAGAGGGCGGCGATGGAAGGATCGAAGCTGTTCTCCATGTGGCCCAGCATCTCGATGGGCAGGGTGCTGATGCCAGGTCCGGTCAGGAACAGCGACACCGGCACCTGGTTGAAGGAGGTCACGAAGGCCAGGAAGAAGGCCGCGATCACGGCGCCCCGGATATTGGGCAAGACCACCAGGCGGAAGGTCTGGGCGCGGCTGGCGCCCAGGGTGATGGCGGCTTCCTCGATGTCCACGCGCAGGTTGGCCAGGCTGGAATAGACCACCCGTACCGCATAGGGCGTCAACAGGCCGACGTGGCCGATCAAGAGACCCAGGAATACTGGCGCGTCGATCACCAGCACGAAATGGCGCAGCAGGCCCAGGCCCACCAGCATGGCCGGGATGATCAGGGGCGAGGTCAGCACTTGCTTGATCACCGCCATGCCGGGCGGCGGCATGCGTGACATGGCATAGGCCACGGGCACGCCCAGCAGCAGGGCGATCACGGTCGCCAGCAGGCCGATTTCCAGGCTGGTACCGAAGGCCTGGCGGAATTCGTCGGCCTGCAGCACCGCCACGATCCAGCGCAGCGAATAGGAGGGCGGCGGGAAGGCCAGCGTCTCGCCGCCGCTGAAGCCAGCCAGGAAGACGATGATGAACGGTCCCAGCAGGAACAGCATCACGGCCCACAGCACCAGGCGCGGGAACAGTCCTTGTTTCATGTCGTCCTCCGGGGAGCGGCAATGCGTTTCAATCCGGCGTTGACGGCCAGCGTCATCGCCACCAGGATCACCGCGATCACGTTGGCGGTGCCGAAGTCGCTCTCCACGCTGACCTTCTGGTAGAGCAGGGTTTCCAGCATCAAGACCTTGGGTCCACCCAGCAAGGCCGGGGTGACATAGGCGGTGACGCTGCCGGTGAACACCAGCGTGCCGCCCACGATCAAGCCCTCCTGCGTCAGCGGCAGGGTGACGCGGGTGAAGACCTGCCAGGCATTGGCGCCCAGGGTGGAGGCCGCCAGCGCCAGGTCGGCGGAGATGTTTTCCATGGCGCTGACCAGCGACATCAGCATCAGCGGCAGCAGCAACTGCAGCAGGCCCACGAACACCGCCATCTCGGTAAAGAGCAGGCGTTGCGGTTCATCGGTCAGGCCCAGTTGCAGCAGCACGGCATTGACCGCGCCATTGCGCCCGAACAGCACGATCCAGGCATAGGTCCGCGCAATGGGCGAGACCATCAGCGGCAGGATCATCATGCCCAGCACCAGTCCGCGCCAGCGTGGCGCCACCCGGACGATGGCTTGCGCGGCGGGATAGCACAGCAGGGCCGAGCACAGGGTGACCAGGGCGGCGATGCGCAGGGTGCGCCACAGCACCTGCAGGTGCAGCGGCTCGGCGAAGAAATCGGCGAAGCGGGCCAGGCTCCATTGCAGCGGACCACCGTCCAGGCTGTCCGGGCCACCGGTGCGGAAGGCGCCCAGCAGCAGGGCGGCCACCGGCAGCAGGAAGCAGACCACGGTGAAGATCAGCGCCGGCGTGACCAGCATCAGGCCGAGGCGGGTTTTGGATTGGGCGAGCATGTTGGGCAAACGATGTCAGGAAGATGAACGACAGCGACGGCCGCCATCCCGCAGGAGAGCGGCCATCGACGATGGCGTCGGGCGTGTCGGCCGGATTACTTGCTGATGCCCTTGTTCCACTGTTCCAGCCAGCCGGAGCGGTGCTTGAGCAGGTCTTCCGGCTTGACGAACTTGAGCGAGGCGATATGTTCGCCGCCATAGGTATTGAATTCGGCCTTGTCCTTGGGCAGCACCACCTGGGTGTTCACGGGTGAATCCACCAGTTCCATCGCCAGCGCGGTCTGCACGTCCTTGGACAACCAGAAATCCATCAGTTGGTAGGCCAGGTCGGCGTTCCTGGACTTGGCGACGATGCCCATCACATTCATGCCGGCGGCCTGGCCTTCGGCGGGGATGGCCCACTTCAGCGGCATGCCGGTCTTCATCAGTTGCGACCAGGTGAAGCGCGCCACCGGGGCGACCCAGATTTCATCCTGGGCAAACAGCGAGGACAGCTGCGCGCTGTTCTTGGTGAAGGTCACCACGTTGTTCTTGATGGACAGGATCTTCTGCATGCCGGCGGCATAGTCGCCACCCTTGCCACCCCAGGCCAGATCGGCCATCTGCAGTGCCAGCGGGCCCTGCGTGGTGCTCACATCCGGCAGGGCGATGCGGCCCTTCAGTTCAGGGTTCCAGAGGTCCTTCCAGGACTTGGGGGCGGCGGTCTTGTCGCTGCGATAGACCAGGCCCACCGAGTAGATGGTGTAGCCCACGGCGTAGTTGCCGCCGATGGGATTGCGTGCGAAGGGATAGATCTGGCTGTAGTTCTTCAGCTGGCTGTAGTCCAGCGGCTGCACCAGACCCTTGCGGGCGGCTTCCAGCATGCCGAAGTCCGACAGCAGCACCAGGTCCACCACCGGGTTGTTGCGGCGGGCGTCCAGCTTGGCGATGCGGTCGGCATTGTTGCCGGTCTCGACCACGATCTCGCAGCCGCATTTTTCCTTGAACGGTGCATAGACCAGTTTGTTGAACAATGGCTGCGAAATCGGGTAGGCCGACAGCACCAGGGTGCGCTTTTCCGCGTGGACCGGCGCGCTCAGCAGGGACAGGCCGAGGCCGGCAGTGACCAGGGCGGCCGAAGCACGGGTGAAGGGGACTTTGTTCAACATGACTATCCTTGAAACCGACAAAAGACTTGTATTGTAGGCCCGACCGCCGCGGGAGCCAGCGGCCAGGCCTGGGGAGAACGATCAGAAGACGTGACGCACGCCCAGCATCAGCACCGCCTGCTTCTTGTCACTGGAGGACGGGAAGCCGAAGATGGTGGCCTTGGTGGCATCGCCAGCAGCCATCTGGTAGCTGTAGGTGATGGCCACGTCGGTGCGCTTGGACAGGAAGTAGTCAGCCTGGAAGTTGACCTGGTGCCACTTGGGGTTGGTGTTGATGGTGTCGTACTTGCCGGTGGTATAGAAGTAGGACGCGCCCAGGTTCAGTTGTGGCGTGTAGTGGTGCACCAGGTTGATGTCCACGTTCTGCAGGGTCAGCTTGGTGTTGTCCAGGTATTCATACTTGACGTTGCTGTACATCGCGCCGAAATCGGTATTGCCCACGATGTAGAAGCCACCGGTACCGGCGATGCGCTGGCGGCGCACGCCGGCCGAGCTGTTGACCGCGCTCTTGTTGAAGATCAGCAGCGAGCTGGCGTAGTCGTTGCCCATGGCGCCGTCCGGGCTCTTGCTGCTGTTGGGCTGATCCATCTGGGTGTAGGCCACGGCCCAGCGGAAGTTGCCGCCCTTGTAGCCGGAACCGATGCTCATGACGCGGTTCACGGCGGCGTCGCCGGCCGCTTCACCGAAACCATAGACGGCGGTGACGTTGAAGTTGTTGAAATAGGGGCTGACGTACTTGACCGAATTCTGCACGCGCAGGTTGTTGTAGCCGTTGTCGTTGTCGCCGATGTGCACGCCGTTGCTGGCGATGACCACGGGGCCCAGGTAGTCCTTGACGGCTTCATACTGGCGGCCCAGGGTCACGGTGCCCATGCTGTTGGAGGACAGGCCGACCCACGACTGGCGACCGAACAGGCGACCATTCTGGGCGGCGCCGCCGGTCATCATGTTGAAGCCGTTTTCCAGGTTGAAGATGGCCTTGTTGCCGCCGCCCAGGTCTTCCTGGCCGCGGAAACCGATGCGCGGGTTCTGGTTGGTGCCGGACAGCGCCTCGAAGTTGTGCGGACCGCCCTGATTGCTGAGGTAGCCCACGCCACCCGAAATCAGGCCGTAGATCTCGACCTTGCTTTGTGCTTGCGCCTGTGCGCCTGCCAGCGCTGCCGGAATAGCCAGTGCGCCGATCATCCAGTGTTTTTTCATTCCTGCCCCTGTGGTGAGTCTTGATGAGGTCTTGCGACCGTTGTTTATGGTGGTACTGCAAACGGTGTGGAGGATAGGACAAGTGCTTAAATAATATAATTTGTTTATATTTATAATTTCATAAACTGAATTTATAACCGAGACGGTTTTCCTGCCCTGTCTTTTTGGCAATGCCATGATCAAATTGAATCAGAAAGTCACCCTTCGTCACCTGCAGGCGCTGGTCACGCTGGCCGACACCAACAGTTTCAGCCGCGCCGCCGATGCGCTCGCGGTGACCCAGCCGGCCCTGTCGGCGTCCATCAAGCAGCTCGAAAACCAGCTTGGGACGCGGCTTTTCGACCGCACCACGCACCAGATCAGCCTCACCGCGCAAGGGGCCGTGGTGCTGGAATACGCGCGTCACCTGCTCAATACGGCCAGCAATATCTTCGACGATATCGAGCATGCCATCGGCACCGGACGGCACCGCATCCGGGTCGGCGCCATCCCTTCGGCGGTCACGCTGACGGCGGCGGTGATCGCCCGTTACAACCAGGCGCACGACGAGCATGTGGAAATCCTGCTACAGGACATGCCCAACGACGCCCTTCTGGACGCCTTGCACTCGGGCAAGCTGGACTTCTGCGTGGGTATCAAGCCACCCGATTCGCTGTCGTCCCAGACGCTGGAAACGGTGACTCTGTTCGAGGATGAGCTGGTCCTGATCGTCTCCCGCCACCATGCGCTGGCAGGGGCCAAGGAAGTGCAGTGGCGGCAGATGGCCGGGGAAGAGATCGTGCTGTTCACCCAGGGCAGCGTGTGGGAATTCGCCTCGGCAGCGCTGATGCAGCACGGACTGGCGTCTTCGCGCCGCTATCAGGTGGTGCACAGCGAATCGCTGTACGGGGTGGTGCGGGCCGGCATTGCCATCGGCATCATGCCCAGCCTCTACACCACCTACCTGCGCGACGACAGCCTGCACGTGGCGCCGTTACGGCAACCGACCTTGAAGCGCAAGATCGTGCTCATGCGGCGCAACGAGATCAGTCGCAGCGACTGGACCGACCATTGCTTCCGCGAACTGCGCAGTGACCTGAAGCAGGCCAATCACTGGTTCTGAAGCCTGGCTCGGCTTGGTAGTTTTGATGGTGCGCACAATATGTCGTTGCCGCCATGAAAAAACGCCGCCCGGCACTGAATGCACCGGACGGCGTTTCGTCTAAATGTCTGTCTATTTGCCGGAAGACCGCAGCGACATGCGCTGCAGGATGGGCATGCGATCGAAGAACTGGTGCCACAGCGCGCCCAGCACATGCAGGCCCACCAGGAAATAGACGGCATTGCCCATGAATTCATGGACTTCCTTGATCGGCCCGCGCAAGGCCATGTCCTTGGCCAGGATCACCGGCAGGGTGCTCCCGAAGAACACCACCTCGCGGCCACCGGCCTGGGTGAAGAGGATGCCGGTCACCGGCAGGCCGATCATCACCACGTACAGCAGCAGGTGTACCGCATGCGCCCCCAGACGTTGCAAGCGGGGCAAGGACAGTTCGGGCGGCACGCCCAGCATCTTGCGGGCGATCAGGCGCACCACCACCAGGATCAGCACAAGCTGGCCGGCGTGCATATGCACCGTGCGCAGCAGGTCGCGCAGGGGATCGCCCTTGGGAACATCGTCGCGATATTCGATGGTGGCCAGTGCCACCACGAAGAGCAGGAACATCAGCCAGTGCAGGGCGGCCGAGAGCGGGTGATAGCGTGTTCGTTGCAGGGTGTCGGGATATTGGTTCATGCTGGCTCCTCCTTGGCTGGCGAAACCGGAATAGTAAAGGCAGAAACCTAGACCGGCATTAGCCTGGCTCAAGAAATCGTGCGGCAGGCAGAGTCCTCGCCGGCAGGAATATCGAGGATCACCCGCAGGCCCTGGCCTGTAGACGCATCCGCGTGCTCCAGCCGCAGGCCGATATCCAGGCGCGCTGCGAGTGATTGCACGATGGAAAGTCCCAGCCCGGAGCCTGGCGCGCCCGCCGGGTCGATGCGATAGAAGGGCTCGAATACCCGCTCCCGCTGCTCGGCAGCGATGCCCGGGCCGGTGTCGCTGATGTCCAGGCGCACCTGACCTGGCTGGGTGACGGCCTCGCCTGCAACGGCGATGCTGACGCGCCCGCCGGGCGGGGTATAGCGCACCGCATTGTCGATCAGGTTGTTCAACAGCAAGCCCAGTTCCAGCGGGTTGGAGCAGACCTCGACCTCCAGGCTGCCATCGACGCCCAGGTCGATATCCTTCTGTTGCGCCAGCGGCAACAGGTCTTCCAGTACCGGTTGTACCGCCTCGCGCAAGATGAAACGGCGACATTGCGAGGCATTGGCCGACTCACCGGACATCCCGCCCTGGGCGCGTGCCAGGGCCAGCATCTGCGCCACCAGCGCCTTGCTGCGTTCGATGCCGCTGCCCAGGCGCAGCAAACGTTCGCGGGCGGTGTCGGACATCTCGCTCTGCTGCAGCCGCTCGGCCTGCAATGACAAGGCTGCCAGCGGGGTACGCAACTCATGCGCGGCATCAGCCACGAAACGCTGCTGGCTGCGCATGGCACCTTGCACCCGGGCCAGCAGGCGGTTGATGGCCTCCACGAAGGGAAGGATTTCGGTGGGCAGGGCGGTAGTGGCGATGGGTTCCAGCTGATCATCTCGGCGCTGGTCGATATCCCGGCGCAGGCTCTGCAGCGGGGCGAACAGCTTGCCGATGATGCGTTGCAGGGCCAGCAGCAGGACCGGCACCAGGATCAGCACAGGGATCAGCGCACGCCAGGCATTGCGGTAGGCAATGCGATCGCGGACATCGGTTTCCTGCGACAGGGCGATGCGCCGACCCGATTCCAGCGCTTGCACGTAGACCCGGAAATTCTCGTGATGCATGAAGACGGTCTGCAGACCGTCATGCAGGTCCGCCGGCAGCGGCAAGGGGCGCTGCCCGTGCTCGGCCTGGGCCGTCGTCTCTCCCGGTAAGGCTAGCCATTGCACGGCGATGCGAGATTCGTGATCGCCACCGGGATAGCGGCCTACGGCACCGGCCTCGGGCAATGTGCCGCCCATGCGGGCGATCAGGGCGCCCACCTGGCGCAACATGTCATCCTGCATGCGGATCGAATCGCGATAGGCACTAACGAAGCCGAAGCAACCCGCGCCCACCGCCACCAGCAGGATGGTCGCGGTCAGTGCCAGCGACAGGCGCGCCTGCAGGGAGCGGCTCATACTGGACGCGCGACCATCCATCCCATGCCCCTGACGTTTCGGATGGCGTCCTTGTCCAGTTTCTTGCGCAATGCATGGATCAGGAATTCGACGGCATTGCTCTCCACTTCCTCGCCCCAGCCGTAGATGCGTTCTTCCAGATCGCTGCGCGAGAGAATGGCGCCGGGGCGTTGCATCAGCGCCTGCAGCAAGGCGAACTCGCGGGCCGACAGGCTCACCGGTGGCGATTGCTGCCAGCGGGCGGTCTTGGTGCCCAGGTCCAGCTGCACGGCGCCATTGTCCAGCAGGTCGGTGGCGGCACCCGATTTGCGCCGCATCACGGCGCGCAGGCGGGCCAGCAGTTCGCCCAGGGCGAAGGGCTTGAGGACATAGTCGTCAGCCCCTGCATCCAGGCCATCGATGCGATCCTGCACGCCATCGCGGGCGGTGATGATGAGCACGGGAATGTCGCAGCCACTGCGCAACTGGCGCAGGACGGAGAGACCATCGCGACCAGGCAGTCCGAGATCGAGCAGGGCGGCCGCGTAGACCGGTTGGTGGGTGGCCGACAGGGACGAGGCAGACGAGAGGGCGGAGAGTGCGGAGAGGGCAGCGGCCCCGTCACGTACCCAGTCGACCGCATACGAAGCCTCGCGCAGCGCCGCGCGGACCTCCTCGCCGATCATGATGTCGTCTTCTACCAGCAGTATTCTCATCGCCTTGCCTGGGTGGAGCCGGGACGTTGTACCGGCGGCGTTAGAGTCTACGGCAAAAGTGTGGGGGAAAGGAAATGCTGGCGGGGCCTATCCTGCCGATGGTATGGCTTGCATGACGGAATAGCGGGCGAAGGCGGCGGTGCGCCTGCGCCTCAAACCACTGATCAGAGCCGGCCCTTGCCAATGCGCTGCGCCGCGAACGCCCGTGCTGCTTCAATGGCCTGTTCGCGGCTGTGAGCGGGCAGGTTGGTTTCCACCCGCTGCCGCTGGACCACGCAGATACTGCGGCGCGAACTGGAACGGCCGCGGTAGATGGTGACGAAAGGCATCCACCCGGTATTGGCCAGGTTGGCAAACGCCTCCAGCACGATCTCGTATTGCCCCATCACTTCGATATCCATTCTTCCTCCGTAGTCGATTTCCCTTCATCTGGCGCGGGCCTGTTACAGCCGGGATGGACGCAGGATAGAAAGCCTGCGGCCTGCGCGCCACACCATGGCGTGCTGTGCTGTAGCGCGCGGGGCCGCATCTGTACTGCTTTTGCGGCTGTTATGGTGGTTTTTCCGCGACTGCGAACTGTGTTCCCCCTGGCTGACGGGCTGTGTATGTACCGCGCCCGTGGTGCCGACCCTAGACTGCGTTCCAATCGACCCAATGGCGCCCGCAATGGCGTGAGGAAGGAACCGCATCATGAGAACCAACAGGCAGGGAGGCGATGGCTACAGTCGCACCATGATCGAATGGTGTGCCTATGCGGCCGCACTGGGTTTTTCGGCCTTGCTGATCGCCAACTTCGTGTGGTCCGAGCGGCGTCTGATCCATGCCGACGAGACCACGCGCATGCAGACCCAGGCCCGCATCATCGAAGAAAATCTGGCCCATCAGTTCCAGGGCGTGCGCAATGCGCTGGAGAGTGCCCGCAATGCCCAGGCCGACGGTGCCAGCTGTCATGCGGATTGCCAGAGCCTGCTGCTGCAATCGCTCAAGCGCGCCATGCCGGGTGTGCGCGCCATCGTGGTGCTCAATGGCAGCGGCCATATCGTGCGCTCGGCTGACGACATCGCCGATCGCCGTCTGGACGACCGCGATTTCCTCTCGCAGATCCCGCGCATGTCGTCGGGGCAGGTGATGTATGTCTCGCAGCCCTTCGAAAATACGCCGGGCGTGTTCAACATCAAGCTGTCGCTGCCCATCACCACGGCCGATGGCCGCGTCGAGGGCGCGGTCAGCGCCATCCTCAATCCCGAATACTTCGATGCCGTGATGCGTTCGGCGCTCTACGCCGACGACATGAGCATTGCCATCACCGGCGAAGACGGGCGGCGCCTGCTGTTCGTGCCGGCCAATGCGGCGCAGATGCGACAGGCCGGGCAGGGCCGCGCGGGGCCGGACGATTTCCTGCGCCAGCATCTGCGCAGTGGCGAGATCACCAGCGTGCAGACCGGCAAGGACGCCCAGGGCCAGGCGCGCATGATGGTGCAGCGGACCATCACCAGCCGCGAGCTGGGGCTGGACAAGACCCTGGTCATCAGCCTCTCGCGTAGCGTCGACCATATCAATGCCGGCTGGCATGAGCCGGCACATTCATTCCTGCTCATGTGGCTGCTGTTCGCCCTGGCGGCGGCGCTGGTGCTGGCGTTGCTGCAGGGACGGCGGCGTGCGGTGCAGGTGCTCACCCATCAGCGCGAGCTGCAGCATGCGGAGATGACCGAACGCATGGAGCTGGCCTTGTCCGGCGCCAATCTGGGCCTGTGGGACTGGCATATCCAGGCCGATACGCGCAGCGTCGACGGGCGGGCCAATGCCATGCTCGGCTATCCGCCCGAGCGCCAGTTCGACGCCCCCGGCGAATGGCGCACGCTGGTCAACCCGGAACACATGGCGGCCCTGGATCACGCGTTGCGCCTGCATCTGGCCGATAGTCGCCATTGCTTCGAGGCCGAATACCAGATGCGCCACAAGGAAGGGCACTGGGTCTGGATTCAGTGCCGCGGCAAGCTGGTCGAGCGCGATACGCACGGCCGTCCGCTGCGCATGGTGGGCACGCGCATGGACATCAGCGCACGCAAGGCGGCCGAGGAGGAGATTGCGCGCCTGGCCTATTACGACGGCCTGACCGATCTGCCCAACCGGCGCCTGCTGCTGGATCGCCTGTCGCAGGCGGTAGCGCGCTATGCGCGCGCCGGGCAGTATGGCGCGGTGATCTTCGTCGACCTGGACAACTTCAAGGGCCTCAACGACACCATGGGTCACGATACCGGTGATCGCCTGCTGGAACTGGTGGCCATGCGCCTGCAGCAGGTCACGCGCGAAATCGATACCGTGGCCCGCCTGGGTGGGGATGAATTCGTCATCCTGCTGGAAAACCTGGGCAGCCAGATCGAGGAAGCGGAGAACAATGCCGAATGCGTCTGCCGCAAGATCCTCACCGCGCTCAATGCCGGTTACGAACTGCAGGGCAGTGAGGTGCGCAGTACGCCCAGCCTGGGGGTGGTGCTGTTCGGGGCCGGCCGGCATACCGTCAATGACCTGCTGCGCCAGGCCGACATGGCGATGTACGAGGCCAAGGCCGCCGGGCGCAATACCTATCGCTTCTTCTGTCCCTCCATGCAGGAAGTGCTGGACCAGATGGCGATGCTGGAAAACGATCTGCGTCACGCCCTGGTACGGCGCGAACTGCGCCTGCATTACCAGCCCATCGTGCGTGCCGACGGCAGCCTCGCCGGTGTAGAGGCGCTGATGCGCTGGCAGCATCCGCAACGCGGGATGGTGTATCCGGCGGCCTTCATCGGCCAGGCGGAAAAGGCCGGCCTGATCGTGGAGTTCGGACAATGGGCGCTGACCACTGCCTGCGAGCAGCTGGCCGCCTGGGCTGGCGATGCGCAGACGGCCCACCTGACCATCGCGGTCAATGTCAGCGCGCGCCAGTTCCGCCAGCCTGACTTCGCGCAATGTGTGCTGGACATCCTGGAGCGCACCGGTGCCAATCCGCGCCGGCTCAAGCTGGAGTTGACCGAAAGCATGCTGCTCACCGATGTCGATACGCTCATCACGCGCATGGCCATGCTCAAGGAGACCGGTCTTGGCTTCTCGCTGGATGATTTTGGTACGGGCTACTCGTCGCTGAGCTATCTCAAGAAACTGCCGCTGGACCAGTTGAAGATTGATCGATCCTTCGTGCAGGACATGCTGCAGACCCCGCATGCCTGGTCCATCGTGCAGACCATCGTCAACCTGGCGCAAGGCCTGGGGCTGGATGTGGTCGCGGAAGGGGTGGAGACCAGCGAGCAGTGGGCGGCCTTGCGTCGTCTGGGGTGTGCCGGTTTCCAGGGCTATCTGTTCGGCAAGCCCATGCCGCTGGAGGAGTTGCGGATGGGCGTGACGCTGGCCGCACCGGGCCATTCGGAGGGCGGCGAACCCGGTACCGGCGCGCCGCGCAGCATTCATCTGGCGCTGATCAGTCCGGCGGCGGGAGGCTGAAAGGCCATAGTGCTCAGTCCCGTTTGCATCTCCCGCTCGGCACTGCCCGCGCTGGCGACCATGTCGTGACAGAGTTCACCCAGGGTGCGCACAGCTGCTTCGACGTCGCGTTCCCAGGGGAAGCTGTAGTTCAGGCGGATGCAGTGATGGAAGGCCGGATCACTGCTGAACATGTCACCCGGCGCCACGCTGATGCCGGCCTCCTGGGCGCGCGCGTGCAGTTCGATCGCCCGCACCGAGCGCGGCAGGCTGACCCACAGCAGATAGCCCCCCTGCGGCTGCGAGCAGTGGGTGCCGGCGGGGAAGAACCGCAACACCGCCGAACGCATGATGCGTTCGCGCTGCATCAGCAATTTGCGCAGCCGCCGTAGATGGAAATCATAGCCCTCGTTCTGCAGGTATTCCGCCACCGCCCGCTGGGGATGGGTGGGCATGCTCACGGTGTTGAGGAACTTGAGCTGCTCCACGGCCTGCCGATAGCGGCCCGGCATGGTCCAGCCGATGTGATGCTCCGGGGTGAGGCTCTTGGAGAAGGAGCTGCAATACAACACCAGTCCCTGCTCGTCGTAGCTCTTGGCCGGGCGTGGGCGCTGGTCGCTGTAGTGCAGTTCGCCATAGACGTCGTTTTCCACCAGCGGCAACTGGTAGGACGCCATCAGTCGCACCAGCGCCTGCTTGCGAGAGTCTGGCATCAGGTAGCCCAGAGGATTCTGGAAGTTGCTCATCACCACCGCACCGGCCACCTCGCCACTGGCCAGGGCACGGTCCAGCGAAGGCAGGTCGATGCCCTGGCCGGGATCGGTCGGGATGGGCAGGGCGCGCATGCCCGCACGTTCGATGGCGTGCAGCAGGGCGTAGTAGGTCGGAGACTCCACGGCGATGGCCGCACCCGGCCGGGCGATGGCCTGGAGGCAGAGCTGCAGGGCTTCGGTGGCGCCCTGGGTGATGATGATTTCGCTGGCCTGGACCGGCAGTCCGGTCTCCAGATGGCGACGCGCGATCTGGCGGATCAGGTCGAGGTTGCCGGGTGGCAAGGTGCCGATCAGTTCGCGCTGTTCGCGGCGCTTGTAGAAGCCCTGTGCCAGCTGCGTGATCCGTGCCGACGGGAACAACGCCGGGTCGGGGTAGGGCGAACCCAGCGGGATGCGGGCATTGCAGTTGATGGAGCGCAGATTGTGCAGCACCAGCGCTGCTGGCGTGGCATCCGCAGGTGGCACCGGCAGGCAAGCGGGGCGCGCCGGTATCGGCACGGGGCCGGGCGGGCAGGCCGCTGCCTGGCGCATGCGTACGAAATAGCCCGACTGCGGGCGGCTCTCGATCAGTCCCTGACTCTCCAGCAGGAGGAAGGCCCGGATCACCGTGGAAATGCTCAGGTGGTATTGCTGGCTGGCGCGACGGACGGAAGGAATCTTCTCGCCCGGCAGCATCACGCCTTCCTGGATCTGGCGCCGGATGGTGTCGGCGAGGGTTTCGTAGAGCTTCATGGGTTTTCCCGTAGCAAAGCAATCGGATGGACGCATCCTAGGACCGCGCTGTCAGGACGCCAATCATACGAAGGTATGGACGCTTGCCGGTTTCACCCGCGCTTCCCCATGCCATGAGAGCGGCCCCGCTCCAGGCCTGCGCCAGCGGCCGGTTTTCATCCGATGGGCACCCTATACTTTGGTGTAATACATGTGCTTTGTCCGCCTTGCAGGTTATATACTCGCGTCCGGAAGGAAGGATCGCCATCCGCGGTCCTGACCATCATTCAGGGACCACAACCGGTCCACATAAAAACAGGCAAGCCAGCAGGGGGGAGCAGTATGTACCGATTCAATCGTTCGCCGGCAGTACCGGCCGCGGCCGCGGCACTGACGGTAGCGATCTTTGCCGTGGATGCACTCACCGAGCTGGACGTGGCCATTGCCGTGCTCTACGTCGGCGTGGTGCTGATGTCGGTCTGGATCTGGCCACGGCGCGGCGTGATCGCCGTGATGCTGTTCTGCATGGGGCTGACACTGCTCGCTTATCTGATCTCCCATGGTTTCTTCAAGGATGAGGCGGCCCTGACCCGTTGCCTGGTCAGTCTGGCCGCCATCGCCATTACCGGATTTCTGGCCGTCAAGGGGCAGGATGCGACCATTGCCCTGCTGCAACGGGAAGAAGCCCTGAACCAGGCCCGCAGCCAGCTGGCCCACGCCAGTCGGGTGAGCACCCTGGGTGAACTCACCGCCACCATCGCCCACGAAGTCAATCAGCCGCTGGCGGCCATCGTCACCCACGGCCAGGCCGGCCTGCGCTGGCTCAACCGCGAGGAACCGGTACTGGAGGAAGTGCGACGCGCGGTCGATGCCATGCAGCAGAACGCCAAGCGGGCCAGCGAAGTGATCCAGCGCATCCGCAGCATGGCGCGGCCCTCGGCGCCGACCTTCGTGCCGCTGGATGTGAGCCAGATCAGCGCGGAAAGCTGCGACATGCTGGGCCGCGAATTGCAGCGCCTGCGTGTAAAGCTGCGGCTGAACCTGCCGCCAGGATTGCCGGCCGTGCTGGCCGACAAGGTGCAATTGCAGCAGGTGCTGATCAATCTGGTCATGAACGCAGCCCAGGCCATGCACGAGGCGCGGACCATTGCGCCGGTGATCGAAGTGCGTTGCGGCCTTACGCCGGAGGGCATGCTCTTTATCGAAGTGGCCGACAACGGTCCCGGATTCACCGAAGAGCAGCTCAAGAAGTTGTTCGACGCCTTCTTCACCACCAAGAAAGAGGGCATGGGGATGGGGCTGGCGATCTGCCGCTCCATCCTCGAATCGCTCGGCGGCACCATCGTCGCCGCCCATCGCAAGCCACAAGGAGCCTTGATGACTGTCCAGCTGCCGCCGATCCAGGGAGATGAACAATGAGTTCGGTGGCGCGCGTAGCCGCTGCCGAGTCCGCACCCGCGGTGCCGGTGGTATATATCGTCGACGACGACCCGGCCCTGCGCGAGGCGCTGGACAGCCTGCTGCGCTCGGTGGGCCTGCAGGTGTTCGGTTATGCCAGTGCCATCGAATTCCAGCAGCGTCCGATCCAGAGCAGTCCATCCTGCCTGCTGCTGGATGTCCGTCTGCAGGGCGTGAGCGGGCTGGATGTGCAGGCCGAACTGGTGCGCAGCGGCGTGGACATGCCGGTGATCCTGATGACTGGCCATGGCGACATCCCCATGAGCGTGCGGGCCATGAAGGCCGGTGCCATCGATTTCCTGACCAAACCTTTCCGCGAGCAGGACTTGCTGGACGCCGTGGCCACCGCCCACGAGAAGGACCGGCTGCAGCTGGAGCAGCGCCTGGCGCGTACCGGCCTGCAGGCACGCTATGCCAGCCTGACGCCGCGCGAGGCCGAAGTCATGTGGCTGGCCGTCAGCGGGCTCCTGAACAAGCAGATCGCCGGAGAGCTTGGCACCAGCGAGGTGACGGTGAAGATCCATCGCGGCCACGCCATGAAGAAGATGCAGGCACGTTCCTTCGCCGACCTGGTGCGCATGGGTCAGGCCCTGGAGCAGCAAGGGCTCAAGCCGCGCGCCTGAAGCCTGGCGCAATGCCACGGCAGGGTGCCGGCCGGCCAGGCCGAATGGCGTGTCGGTGCCCGTCTTACCCCCGCTCATACCAATGTATGATTCCCGCCCCGGCCCGGGCTTGATAACCTGCAATCAAGAATTCGTCTCATCCATGCGGATGCAGAAGACAGGCCGGCGCTTCGAGCCGGCATCGCCAAGGGAATGCAGTGAACCAGCCAAGCAAGATTGCCGTAATCGATGATGACGCCTCCATGCGCGAGGCCCTCTCGGCGCTGATGCGCTCAATGGGATGGACGGTGCAATGTCACGCCAGCGCCGACGACTTTGTCGCCGAACAAGCCTATGAAGCCATGGATTGCATCGTCACCGATGTCCAGATGCCCGGCATGAGCGGCGTGGAATTGCTGGAATGGCTGCGCGGCCGCCAACTGGCCATGCCGGTGGTGGTGATCACGTCGTATCCCACCGTGGCGGTAGCGGCGCGGGTGGTGGCGGCCGGTCGCTCGGCCTTCCTCGGCAAGCCCTTCGATGGCGACGAGATGCTGCAGACGGTGGAAACTCTACTCAAGCAATGACCCGGGGGGGAAGATGGAAAATCTGATGCAGCAGACCCAAGCCATGCCACGCCGCTGGAAAGACAGCCTGCGCAGTCTGGTGACCGCAATCGCACCGGCAGCCCAGGAGATCAGCCTGCGGCAACGCCTGGCCCGTCATTCACGCTGGCCCATCTACCTCTTGCTTACCCTGGTCGTGGCGTGCGGCGCCAGCCTGTCCATGGTCATGCAGAACACCGTGGAAAACATCCGCCATGCCGCCGATCCCCTGGTGCACTGGACCCTCAATGGCATGGGCATGCATGACGTGACCGAACTGCTGCGCGAAGGCGGCATGGTGGACCTGAACCTGAATCGCATCGCCCGTCTGGTGCACTGGTTCAATCTGCTGGCACTGGCCACGGCGCTGTTCATGATGTATCACATCCGCGCCCGCTTCCGCTCCGAAGACGCGCTGGCACACCAGGCGGCGCACGATCCGCTGACCGGCCTGGCGCACCGCCGCTCGCTCGAACACCGCTTGCTGCACCTGCGTGGCCGCAGTCATACCCTGGTGCTGGGCAGCGTCGATCGCTTCGAACGCGTCATCGGCGCCTACGGCCATGAATTTGCCGACGCCATGATCACCGATATCGCATCCCGCCTGCGCAGCATTGCCGGGGCCTATCACGGCGAGGTCTTCCGCCTGGATGGCGCCAATTTCGTGATCCTGTATCGCCACCATGTCGACTCCGAGGATTTCTCGCGGGCGCTGGTCGCCCTGCAGGCTGGCATGCAGCGGCCTTTCAGCTGCCGCGCCCACGAAGTCTATTCCAACCTGAGCCTGGGGGCGGCCGAGTATCCGCGTCATGGCGGCGACGCCGTGCAACTGCTGCGCAATGCCGACGCCGCGCTGCAATCGGCCCGTGCACAGGGTGGCAACATGCTGGTGGCCTATTCGGAAGCGCTCAACGCCGAAGCGGTGGCCCGGGTCGAACTGGAGGCCCAACTGGTACACGCCCTGGAACGCAACGAACTGGAACTGCACCTGCAACCCCAGCAATCGCTGCAGGACGGCAGCCTGGTCGGATTCGAGGCGCTGGTGCGCTGGCGTCGCCAGGGCCAGCTGGTGCCGCCGGGCGATTTCATCCCCGTGGCCGAGGAATCCGGCCTGGTCATCGCCATCGGGGAATGGGTGCTGGAACGAGCCTGTGCCCAGATCCACACGCTGCGCAACCTGAGCGGACGCGACATGGTGGTGGCCGTGAACATCTCGGCGCGCCACTTCGGCCACCCCGATTTCCTGGCGCGCATGCAGGCGCTGCTGGCGCGCACCGGCATCAATCCCGCCTGCTTGGAACTGGAAATCACCGAAGGCGCCGTCATGGAGCACACCGAGGCTGCCGTGCAACTCTTGCACGAATTGCGCGCACTGGGACTGAAGCTGTCGATCGACGATTTCGGCACCGGCTATTCCAGCCTGGCCTACCTGAAACGCTTCCCCATCGACAAGCTCAAGGTCGACCGCTCCTTTGTCAGCCAGCTACGCCCCAATTCGCAGGACGCTGCCATCGTGCAGGCGGTCATCGGCCTGGGCCATACGCTGGACATCAAGGTCATTGCCGAGGGCGTGGAAACGGTGCAGCAGCGCGAATGGCTCAAGCGCCTGGGTTGTGATGAAATCCAGGGCTACTTCTACAGCCGCCCATTGGCGGAGCCGCAGCTGCTGGGTTTCGTGATCGGCCAGATGCGCGAAGAAGCGGCGGCCTGAACGGGCAGGGCACACGGTCTTCAGGGGCCGGACGCGATGCGACCGGGACGGTCTTTGGCGGGATCGGTGGCGTGCATTATGATAGCCACCCGGCGGACGAGACCAGCGCTATCTGCTTCACCTGCGCGGCCGTCGGATCGAGCATTCCAGCCCGGTTCAGAAAACCAGAAAGTGAGCCCTTGCGTCATGTCGCACGAAGAAACCCCATTGCCATCGGAAGAAGGCGCGCGCCGCGGCAGTCCCGGTGAAGTCCTGCGTGTCTTCCTCAAGCTGGGGCTGACTTCATTTGGCGGACCGGTGGCGCACCTGGCGTATTTCCGCGACGAGCTCGTGGTGCGCCGCCGCTGGATTGGTGAAAGCAGCTATGCCGATCTGGTCGCGCTGTGCCAGTTCCTGCCCGGCCCGGCGTCCAGCCAGGTCGGTTTCGCCCTGGGCCTGTTGCGTGGCGGCCCGTGGGGCGCCCTGGCAGCCTGGGCGGCATTCACCTTGCCATCGGCGCTGTTGCTGCTGGTCTTTGGCCTAGTCGCTGGGAGCATGTCGGGTGTCCTCGGTACCGGTCTGCTGCACGGTCTGAAGATCGTGGCCGTGGCTGTGGTGGCCCAGGCGGTCTGGGGCATGGCGCGCACCATCACGCCCGACCGCCAGCGCATCAGCATCGCGCTGGGTGCGTTGATGATCGTGGTCGGCGCCGGCAGCGCCGTGGGCCAGATCGCCGCCATCCTGTTTGGTACCGTGGCCGGCTTGTTGTTCTGTCGCGACCTTGCCGTGACTCGCCGGGGACAATTGGGATTCGGCGTGTCGCGCGGTGTCGGCCTGGCCTGCCTGGCTGCTTTCCTGCTGTTGCTGGTCGGCTTGCCGCTGGTGGCGACGTGGTCCGGGCTGCATGCTGTTTCGGTGTTTGATGCCTTCTATCGTTCGGCCTCACTGGTCTTCGGCGGTGGACATGTGGTGCTGCCCTTGCTGCAGGCCGAAGTGGTCGGCCCCGGCTGGGTCTCCAACGATGTCTTCCTGGCCGGCTATGGTGCCGCGCAGGCGGTGCCGGGTCCGCTCTTTACCTTCGCCGCCTACCTCGGCACGGTGATGCAAGCCTTCCCCAATGGCGTGGCAGGTGCCGTGCTGTGCCTGCTGGCGATCTTCCTGCCGGGTTTCCTGCTGCTGTTGGGCGCGCTGCCGTTCTGGGACGACTTCCGGCAACGGCCGCTGGCCCAGGCCGCCATGCGCGGGGCCAATGCCGCCGTAGTCGGCTTGCTGGCGGGGGCGCTCTATAACCCGGTGTGGACCAGTGCAGTGTTCAATGCCCGCGATTTTGCGCTGGCCGTGACCGGCATGGTGCTGCTGATGGCCTGGCGCCTGCCGCCATTGGCGGTGGTGGTGATCCTGGCGCTGAGCGGGGTCCTGCTGCAGGCGCTCTGAAGCCTGGCTGCTGTTGCCGGGCTTGCAATCAGGAAACCCCTGATGGCGTGCGCGTGGTTGCCGTCCTATCGTGAATCCACGATAAGGAGGGGACCATGTGTACCAACGCCATGAGCATCGCACGCCGCCATCTGGGCATCATCGTCCGGCTGTGCGACATGTCCGAACAGGATGAACCGGTCGCCGAACTGGTGCGCGCCACCGTGAGGAACTGCCTGCTGGCGATGCAGACGGCCGGCACCGAAGCGGCCGAGGCCAGCGAGATCATCGGACAGCTGCTGCAGCATGAACTCGCCGGCGTCCCGGCCGACCGGGACAAATACCGCAAGGTACTGGAAGCGGCCCACCTGCATGCCGAATACCTGATGCTGGCCGATCGCAGCGCCGCCCACTGAACGTCGCCACTGCCGGCCGCCGGCCGTCATGGCCTATCCCGTGTGATCAATAGCTGCCGTCGAACTGCTCGGCCGGTACCGGCTTGCCGAACAGGTAGCCCTGGTAGCGGGTGCAACCCAGGGCGGCCAGGAATTGCTGCTGCTCGCGGGTCTCGACGCCTTCGGCAATGACTTCCAGACCGAGCGCATCGGCCAGGGCGATGATGCTCCTGGCGATGGCGACATCGCTGGGTGTGGCCAGCAATTCGCGGACGAAGGACTGATCGATCTTGAGCTGGTCCAGCGGTAGGCGCTTGAGCAGCGACAACGAGGAATAGCCGGTACCGAAATCGTCCAGCGCCAGCGTCAGCCCATGGCGCTTCAACTCCAGCATCTTGTCGATGGTGGCTTGCACGTCCTCCACCATGGCCGACTCCGTCAACTCCAGCTTGAGGTGGGCAGCCTGAGCGCCGGTCTCTTCGATGGTGCGCAGGATGTCCTGCACGAAATCCGGCTGACGCAGCTGGAGCGCGCTCACATTGACCGCGATGACCACCGGTGGCCGATTGCCGTTGTCGCTGCGGTTCCAGCGCACGGATTGGCGACAGGCCTGCTCGAACACCCAATGGCCCAGTGGCAGGATCAGGCCCGAGGCCTCCGCCACGGGAATGAAGAGGCCAGGCGAGACCGGGCCCCGGAAGGGATTGTGCCAGCGCGCCAGGGCTTCCACGCCGATCAGGCGACCGGCCTGGTCACGCTGCGGCTGGTAGTGCAGGCTGAACTCTCCGTTCTCGATGGCGCGGCGCAGGTCGTTCTCCAGGCCGGTGCGGAAATGCAGGGCCGATTCCATTTCCTGGTTGAACAGGCAGAAGGTATTGCGTCCCGCCTTCTTGGCCGCGTACATGGCCAGATCGCCCTGGCGCAGCAGGTCCTGTACGCTGGCATGCGGGTCCTGCATCAATGCCACGCCGACCGAGCAGGTCGCGAAATGTCCGACGCCATGGAAGTCGAAGCGCGCTTGCATGGCATCGATGATGCGCTGGGCGAACTGGCTGGCCAGCAACTGGGCCTGTTGTGCCGGCAGTCCATCCAGCAGCACCACGAATTCGTCTCCGCCCAGACGCGCCACCATGCCGGTGCGGCCGACCAGGTTCTGCAGACGCTGCGCCACCTGCTGCAGAAGCTGGTCGCCAACGGTGTGGCCCATGGCGTCATTGAGGTCCTTGAAGTTGTCGACGTCGACGAAGAACAATGCTCCCACGCCTTGACCGCTCTCAGCCCTATGGCCACGGTGGCTGGCGGGCTGGATCTTCTCCAGCAGCAGGCGGCGGTTGGGCAGGCCGGTGAGCGGGTCGTAGAAAGCCAGTTGACGGGTTTCCTCCTGCAGGCGCTTCTGGCTGCTGATGTCCAGCAGCGTCCCGACATAGTGACTCACACCACCGGCGGGGTCATTCACCGCGGTCAGCGTGAGCACGGCATGGAATTCGTCGCCACCGCGACGCTGTACGCAGAGCTCGCCCTGCCATTTCCCCTGGCTCTGGATCAGGGCCCACAGGCTGGTCCGGAAATCCCGGTCTTCCTGCTCCTGACGGCAGGGCGGCATCCCCTGGGCATCCAGGTCAAGGTCGCCCTGTCGATAACCGGTCAACTCAGTGAAGGCGGCGTTGACATCGAGCACGCTACGATCGGCACCCATGACCCAGATCGCCTCCGAAGAATGGAAGGCCGCCGCAGCGATACGCAATGAGGCTTCGCTTTGCCTGAGCCTGGCGGTGCGGCGGGCGACTTCCCGGCGCAGGTAGGCGGCGATCAGCAAGGCACAGACCAGCAGCGCCAGAGCGCCGCCCAGCAACCACCAGACGTAGGTCGGCAGCGAGGTCGCGCCACGGCCCCATTTGCGCAGGATATCGAAGTAGATGGACTGCGGATCGGCCTGCCACTGTGACAGGGCGCGGTCGATGGCCGCCAGGGTCTCCGGGGGCTGTTGCCTGCTGCTGACGAAATACAGCTTGACCGGCTGGAACACGATGCTGGTGTCGGCCAGACGATAGCGGTCGGCCAGCATGTCGCCCGCCTGCTGGCTGGCGATGATGCCATCGATCTCGCCGGCGGCGGCCATGCGGAAACCTTCTTCCACGTTCTTCAATGGCACCAGGGTCAGTTTGATCCCGGAGTTATCCATCAGGGCGCGGAAATAGCTGGCCTGCACCGAGCTGTCGAGCAGGCCGATCTTCTTGCCCTTGAGATCGAACACCGAATCGATCACCACGGACTGGTTGCGATACAGGATGGACCAGCTGTAGAGCGCCGGCACGGCGGAGTATTGCAGCACTTTTTCACGCTGCTCGGTCCAGGCCACATCGGGGAGGATATCGATCTTGCCTTCTTCGGCCCATTGCAGGCAGGTCTGCCATTCGCAGGGCACGAAACGCAGTTGCCAGTCCTCGCGGCTGGCGATCTGGCGCAGCAGGTCGATGTGCAGACCCGAGGCGGTGCCGGCACTGTCGAAGAAGATCTTGGGTGGATTCTGGTAGACGCCGACCGACAGCACCTTGGCCTGGCCCTCGGAAAGGGTCAGCAGGCAGCACAACAGGAGCAGGAGGCGCCATGGACGCCACCTCTTGCTCCACCCCTTGCGCTGCACGCCCGCGGCCACACCCTGGCCCGGCTGCCTTGCCTCTGTCGCAGGCGGATTGCTGGCCGACATGTTTGCCACAGCGATGTGTTCCTTATTTGGTTTTTTGTCTACTTTATAGAACATCAAACCAAATTGGAACGTTTACCGCCATTGCCAGTTACGTCGGTTTGTTGGCATCAGTCGGGGCAAGGGGAAAACGCGGGGGCGTAGCGTACGCCCCCGCGCTCTTAGAAGAATCCCTGGGTTGGCAGGCGGACCTGGTTCGCGCTCAGGTTGCCCAGTGCAAAGGCCTTGTGCGAGGTCGGGTTGTGGGTGGAGATGGTGCGGATGTTGCGCCAGTGACGATCCAGATTGGCCGAGGTGAGGGTGGCCGAGGCTCCGGCGATGTCGAACAGGGCCGTGGCGGCGTGATGGGCGATGCGATCCACCACCACCTTGGCGCGTGCGGCGGCAGCGGCGGCATCCTGCAGGCGGTCATCGGCATCGGCCGCATTGCTCTTCAGGGCGGCATAGGCGCGGTCGGCCTCGCTGGCGGCGGCCAGCACGATGGCGCGGGTGGCAAAGGCATCGGCATCGCGTTCGCCCAGGGCGCTCAGCAGGATAGGGTCATCGGCCGCCGCCGGTGTGGGGGCGTAGTAGTAATTGCGCTTGCGTTTGGACAGCAGCGCGCTGGCGTCGCGTGCCACTGCGCTGACCACGCCGGCTATGACCGCCGTGAGGAACAGTTGCGCAATGGTCGAGCCCAGCACCGCCTGGCGCGCTGGTACCTGATCCGGCAGCAGCACTTCGTGCGGGGCCACCAGGACATTCTCGAAGTTGGTGGTGCCGCTGCCGGTCAGGCGCTGGCCCATGCCGTACCAGTCATCCACGGTCTGCACGCCTTCGCGCTGGCGGGGCAGCAGGACCACCGCGCGGCGGCCGTCTTCCACTGACACCGTCACATGCAGCCAGTCGGCAAAGAGCGAACCGGTCGAATAGAACTTCTGGCCGTTGAGCACATAGTGCTCACCCTGGCGGACCAGACGCGTAGACAGCACACCGGTGCCGCCGATCTGTGCCTGTCCCAGTTCGGTATGGGAGGCGCCGATCAGGTCGCCGGCACGCACGCGCTCGCGCAGTGCAGCCACGCCCGGATGTTGCAGCGGTGCGTTGAGCACGCGTTCCAGAGCCACATGGTGATTGCGCCAGATGTGGGCGATATTGGGATCGGCCGCACCCAGTTCGATGGCGGTCTCCAGGGTCTGCACGAAGGTGGCGCCACCGCCACCGTAATCGGCGTCGAGCCGCCTTGCCCCGAAGCCGGTGGCCTTGATTTCTTCGATCAGGGCAAAGGGTTGTTCACGCTGTGCATCGCGCTGGGCGGCGCCGTCGGCAATGCGCTGCAGGAGGTCGGGGGGAAGTGTGCTCATGAGGTCGATGGTGTCCGGGAGAATGGATGCCGCAGGCCGGATGGCCGGGATGAGCACATCATAGAGCCCCGGGCAGGCAAGCCAAACTGCGCATTTCGCATTAGCTTGCTTGGGCCAGTCATATGCGGCCGATGCGGCCGATGTGGCGGACACCAGCGCTCAGTTTTCGCTTACGGTGGGTGGAGAACGTCTGACCCGGGCGATCATGAACTTGGCGCATTCGTAAGCAGGGAAGGCAAATGCTCCCCAGGCGAATGCCATGACCAGTTCCGGCCACGGCAAAGGCGAAAAATGGAAGGCATCGGCCAGTGTCGGCACGTACAAGGTCACCAACAACATGGTCACGGCGATCGCCGAAATCAGCAATGCCGCACCATTGCTCGGATAGAGCGCTTGCAGGAAGTGGCGTCCAGGGGCCTGCGCCGAAAACATCAGACTGAGATTGAGCACGACCAGCACGATGAACCCGGCAGCACGGGCCTGGCCTGGCGCGAGTCGTTCCAGAAACCAGGCATAGCCGTAGACCGCGAACCCCAGGGCCAGACCGCCCTGCATCACCGCCAGCAGGAGGGTGCGCATTTCCAGCAGCGGCGCGTTGCCATTGCGCCCCGGCGCACCGCGCTCGCTGCCGTCCGTTGCCGCATTCTCAAAGGCCAGCGTACAGGCAGGATCGACGATCAGCTCCAGGAAAGCAATCTGCATCGGATAGAGGATCAAGGGCCAGCCGCAGATGACAGGCAGCAATGCCATGCCGGCGATAGGCACATGCATGGACAGGACGTAGGTCATCGCGCTGCGCATTCTGGAAAAGATCCGCCGCCCCGTCAGGATGCCCTCCACGATGGAGGAAAAGTTGTCGTCCAGCAGGATCAGCGAGCCGGCTTCCCTGGCGACATCGGTACCGCGCCCTCCCATGGCGATACCGACATGCGCGGCCTTGAGCGCAGGCGCATCGTTGACGCCGTCGCCGGTCATGGCGACGATCTGGCCGTCGGCCTTCAGTGCCGCCACGATGCGCAACTTCTGCTGGGGCGTGATGCGCGCGAAGACGCTGGTGGTGCGCAGCCGGCGGATGAGTTCGTGCTCATCCAAGGCCTGCACCTCATCGCCCAGCAATATCCGGTCGGCACTGATGCCGGCCTCCCTCGCGATGGTCTGCGCCGTGCCGGGATGATCGCCGGTGATCATGATGACCCTGATCCCGGCCCGATGACAGGCCTGGATCGCAGCCGGCACGGCCTCTCGCAGTGGATCGGCCAGCGCCAGCAGGCCCAGGTAACGCAGTGCGAAGCCGGTCTGCGAGGCCGGTAGCGGACCGCTCCAGTTGCAGCTGGCCACGGCGATCACGCGCAAGCCATGGCTGGCCAGGTGCAGGACATCGTGCTGCATCTGTTGCACTTCTGCCGGCGCCAACCCACACAAGGATGCAATCGCCTCCGGCGCCCCCTTGGTCGCTACCAGCAAGGGGGTGTCTGCATCGCCTTTCCAGACCAGCGTCATCGCCCGCAACTCGGGACTGAGCGGGTATTCCTGCAGCAACTGCGTGACCGCCGGCGGTGCGAAGCGTTTGGCGCTTTCCCCGGCCAGCTGATGAAAGGCCTTCTCCATGGGATCGGTGGGACGCTGGCTGCTCGCCAGGGCTGCGGTTTCCAGCAGCGTGCGCCACTGTGGCGAGGTGATGCCGACGTCGCTCTCATCGAAGTAAAGATGGTGCCCGGCGCTCATCGCCTGTACGACACGCATCCGGTTCTCTGTCAGCGTTCCGGTCTTGTCGGTGCACAGGACCGTGATCGAACCCAGGGCCTCGACCGCCGACAGGCGTCGCGTCAGCACATTGGCCCGCGCCATGCGCCATGCCCCGATGGCAGGAAAGACCGTGAGGATGATGGGAAGCTCTTCCGGCAGCAGCGACATCGACAAGGCGATTCCCATCAACAGGGCCTCGGTCCAGCGGCCATGGGCATAGCCTTCGAGAACCACGAGAAGGGCGCTCAGCGCCAGGCCGGCTACGGCAAACACCTTGACTGCACGAGCCACGTGCCGCTGCATCGGGCTCGGTTCCTCGACCAGCTCATGCAGCAGACTGCTGATCTTTCCCAGTTCACTGCGGGCGCCTGTAGCGCTCACCCGGGCGATACCACTGCCTCGTACGACCAATGTGCCTGATCGCACCAGCATCGCGCTGTCGGTTTGCGCAGGGGAGGGCTGATGCCATTCGGGTGTCGTTGGTGGGCCGCGCTTTTCCACCGGGCAAGCCTCTCCGGTCAGCAATGATTCATCGATCTGCAGATTGGTGGCCTCAAGAACGTCCGCGTCTGCCGGCACCCGGGCGCCTTCCTCCAGAAGGATCAGGTCGCCCCGCACCAGATCCTGGCTGGGCAGGCGCACCGTCCGACCCGCGCGGATTACCCGTGCGGTCGGGCTGTTGAGCACGCGCAGGGCGGACAGCGCATGCTCGGTCTTTCCCTCCTGATAGAGCGTCAGCGCCACGGTGAGCGCAACCATGAACAATAACAACAAGCCTTCTCGCAGATCGCCCAGGGCCAGATAGATGGCAGCGGCCGACAGCAGGAGCACGAACATCGGCTCCTTCAGAACATTGATCAGAGCCCGTGCCATCCGGCGCCGTTCGGATGTCAACACGTTCGGCCCGTCCTCGGCAAGAATGCGCGCCACTTCGGAAGGTAACAGGCCTTGGTAATCATCCTTCGACTCTCGCATCCGAACCTCCCTCGATGTGCATAGCGATATTGCTTCGGCCGATTTATCTGATCTGCATCAGTTCTTCGTCGCGCATGTCGCCCATCATGGACGGCAGCTATTTCGGCTCGGGCGCGGTTCCTACCCTGGGTCACCGACGTCAGGACAGACAATGCGAATGTTGACTATTTCCCTATTGGCGAGCATGGCACTCTTGATCATCTATGTCGTTTTCTACTTCGTCGTTCAGTACGTCGTTCAGGACTGAATTTCAAGGCAGTGAATACGGACCACTCCCATCACGGCGGGATGGCCCGGTAGTGCTGCGCAACCAGGCGCGCCACGGCACAGGAGGCCAGCCGTGTTTCGCGTGAATCGGCGCGGCTGGTCAGCACCAGCGGCAGGCGTGCGCCAAGCACCAGGCCGGCACTGACGGCACCACCCAGATATTCCAGTTGCTTGGCCAGCAGATTGCCGCTTTCCAGATCGGGGACCACCAGGATATCCGCCTGTCCCGCCACATCCGAGACGATGCCCTTGACCCGTGCCGATACCGGCGAGACCGCATTGTCGAAGGCCAGCGGGCCATCCAGTACGCCGCCGGTGATCTGCCCGCGATCGGCCATCTTGCATAGCGCGGCGGCGTCCAGCGTGGCCGGCATCCTCGGATTGACCGTCTCCACCGCCGCCAGGATGGCCACCCTGGGCAGCTTGACGCCAATGGCCTGGGCCAGGTCGATGGCGTTGCGGATGATGTCGGCCTTTTCTTCCAGCGTCGGTTCGATGTTCACGGCTGCATCGGTGATGATGAAGGGCCGCGGGTAGGAGGGCGTCTGCATCAGGTAGCAATGGCTCATGCGGCGCTTGGTGCGCAGCGCCGGGCTGGCCACGACGGCGCTCATGAATTCGTCGGTATGCAGGCTGCCTTTCATCAGCATCTCCACCTGTCCCTGGCTGGCCAGCTCGACCGCACGTGCCGCTGCCGCGTGGCTGTGGGGAACGTCCTCGATGGGGAACGCGGAGATATCCAGCTTCTGCTGCGCCGCCAGGGCCAGCAGCTTGGCCCGGGGCGCCACCAGTACCGGCAGGATGATGCCGGCGGCTTGGGCGTCCAGTACCGCCGACAGGCTGGCCGCGTCGCAGGGGTGGACGATGGCGACCTTGACCGGCCCCAGCTGGCGCGTATGGTCGAGCAACTGTTGCAGCTCGCCATCGCCCATCTTCATGCTGACTTCCGGCAAGGTGGTCCGGCGTCGCACGATGGATTCGGTGGGTCCGATGACGTCGGCCTCGCCTTCGATCACGATGACATTGTCCTGATTGACGCAGGCGCATTTGAGCGTCAGCCGGTGCCGGGCTTCGTCACGTGCGACCACGGTGACGCTGGTCTGCAGCGTATCGCCGATGCGGACCGGATGCAGGAACCGCAGGGTCTGGCCGAGATAGATCGTGCCTGGCCCCGGTAGCCGGGTCCCCAGTACCGCCGAGATCAATGCGCCGCCGAACATGCCATGCGCGATCAGCCCGTGGAACCGGCTTTCCTTGGCGAAGGCGGCATCCAGATGCTGGGGATTGGCGTCACCGGAGATGACGGCGAAGAGCTGGATGTCGGCCGAGGTGAGCGTGCGGGTGATGGTGGCAGTGTCACCGATGGCGATTTCCGCGAAGACCCGGTTGCGGATCAGGCCGAGCAGGTCGTCGCTGGCGTGCGTTTCTGTCATGTTGGCGGGGCTGCCTGATGATGCTTGGGTCATGGTGTCCTCGGGTGGGAATGGGCCGGAGCGGATTCGGCGATGCGGCGCTCACGCTTGCCCGGGGCGTTCATGCGACGATGTGATAGCCCGCATCGACATACAGGGTGTTTCCGGTGATCACGCTGGACGCATCGCTGGCCAGAAAGCTGCACAGGTCACCGACATCGTCGATATTGGCCAGCCGGCGCAAGGGCGAACGGCGGGCGGCGTCGGTCAGAAACTCCTCGAAACAATTCAGTCCGGACGCCGCCCGCGTGGCCAGCGGCCCCGGCGACACGGCATTGACCCGGATGCCAGCCGGGCCCAGGTCGCTGGCCAGATAGCGCACGCTGGCTTCCAGCGCCGCCTTGACCGGCCCCATCATGCCGTAGTGGCTGACGACCTCGTCGGCACCGACATAACTCATGGTGATCAGGCTACCGCCATTCTTCATCAGGGGCTGCGCCAGGCGGGCCATGCGGATGAAGGAATGGCAGGATACGTCCATCGCCTTGGCAAATCCCTCGGGCGAGCAATTCACGACGCGGTCGTGCAGGTCCGCCGCCGGTGCGAAGGCGATCGAATGCAGCACGAAGTCCAGCCTGCCCCAGTGTGTCGTGATCAGTTCGAAGAGATGCTCCATCTGGCCAGGTTGACTGACGTCCAGCGGGCTCATGATGGTGGCCTGCACCTGATCCGCCAGGGGTTCCACATAATGGCGCGCCTTGTCGTTGAGCCAGGTCACGGCCAGCTCGGCGCCGGCCGCGTGCAGTGCACGGGCACAGCCCCAGGCGATGCTGTGCTTGTCGGCGATGCCGACCACCAGGCCTTTTTTTCCTTCCAGCGAAAGCACCATCCTATTTCTCCATGATGTAGGCTCCGGGCGCATCGTCCATCCGCCCGGCTTTTGCGCCGCCCAGACGGGGCGGAGTGGTGGGCTCGCCCGAATGCTGCGCCAGCCAGGTTTGCCAGGCGGGCCACCAGGAGCCTTCGGAGACGGGAGTCTCTGCGGCCCATTGATCGGGCGGGCAGTAGGCGCCACCGGCCGGCCGGGTGCGCATCTGGAACTGGCTGCGCGGATGCCCCGGCGGGCTGACGATGCCGGCATTGTGGCCGCCGCTGACCAAGACGAAGGTGATTTCCGCAGGGCACAGATAATGCAGCTTGAAGACCGAGTGCCAGGGCGCGACGTGGTCGCGGACCGTTCCCACCAGGAATACCGGGGTATTGATGTCACTGAGCGCGACCGGCTTGCCCTCCACGGGGTAGCGGCCTTCACTCAGATCGTCATCCAGGAACAGCCGGCGCAGGTATTGCGAATGCATGCGAGCCGGCATGCGGGTGGCGTCCGCATTCCATTCCATCAGGTCGCTGTTGCGGGCCGGCGTCCCCATCAGGTATTGGCCGATCACGCGTGACCAGAGCAGGTCGTAGGAGCGCAGCATCTGGAAGGCGGCCGCCATCTGTGTCTGGCTGAGCGTGCCGGCCTCCTGCATCTGGGCCTCCAGCAGGCTGATCTGGCTTTCGTCGATGAACAGGCCCAGTTCACCCGGCTCGCTGAAGTCGGTCTGGGCCGCCAGCAAGGTCAGCGATGCCAGGCGCGGGTCGCCGTCGCGCGCCATCGCGGCCGCTGCAATGGCCAGCAGGCTGCCACCCAGGCAATAACCGGCGCCATGTACTTTCTGACCGGGGACGATGCGGTTGACCGTGTCGAGGGCGGCATGCAGACCGGCGTTCAGATAGTCGTCCATGCCCAGGTCACGGTCTTCGGGGCCGGGGTTCTTCCAGGAGACGCAGAATACCGTGTGACCGCGCTCGACCAGATAGCGGATCAGCGAGTTCGCCGGTGACAGGTCGAGGATGTAGTACTTCATGATCCAGGCCGGAATGATCAGTAGCGGCTCCGGATACACCGCCTTGCCGGCCGGGGCGTACTGGATCAATTCCATGATGTCGTTGCGCAGGACCACCTTGCCGGGCGTGATCGCCACATCCTTGCCGGGCAGGAAGCTGCGATCGGTACTGGTGGGCTGTTCCAGCAGCAGACCGACCATGTCGTTCATGCAGTTCTGCAGACCGAGCAGGAGATTGTTGCCGCGTTGTTCAGCGGTGACGCGAAGGACTTCCGGATTGGTCAGCAGGTTGTTGCCTGGAGAAAAGAGGTCCAATAATTGCCGTGCGGCGAAACTGACCACATCGGCGTGGTGCTTTTCCACACCCCAGACATCGCGCGTGGCGGCGCTCCACCACTGCTCAGTGAGCAGGAAGCCCTGGTGCCACAGGTTGTAGGGCCAGCGCTGCCAGTCCGGTGCGGCAAAGCGGCGGTCCGCGACCGGCAGATCGGAAGCCTGGGTGTGGGCACTGCCCATGTAATGCAACAGTCGGTTGCCCTGCTGCAGGGCCAGGCACAGTAATTCAAGGCGTTTGCCGGGCGAGACAGCCAGGTGCGCGGCCCAGTCGATGGCGGCCAGCAATCCCGACGCCAGTGACAGCGAGCCGCTGGAGCGGGCCAGAGCCGCATGCACCTGCGCGTCCAGGCGCTCGGTCGGGCTCAGTGGTGAAGCTGCGTCAGTATCAGCGGCTGCGAGCGTTCCTGGCCCGGCGGGCCAGCGTTGTTCCGGGGCGTTCATGCGTTGAGGCGGGCGCGGCCGCGTTCATGCTGTTGCTGGCAGGCGAGACAGCGCTTGGCGGTGGGATAGGCAAACAGGCGTTCAACTTCGATCTCGGCGCCGCAATCCACGCATAGGCCATAGCTGTTGTCCGTCAGCCGTGAACGGGCCTCGGTGATGTCCAGCAGTTCGTGCAATTCCTGGTCCGACATCACCTGCTGGATGCCGAGCCGGTCAGACTGCTCGTCATCGGCGAAGTCGTCTGTGCGCATGCGCTGGCGCAGCGAGGTTTCGGCTTCATCCAGCAAGGAACGAAGCCGGATGAGCTGGGTGGTCGAGAGATGTCGCATGGGCGCTCCAAGAACTTGCCCCGAAGCCAATCGTGCCGGGGATTGCATGTGGCAACTCTGCGCCTTGCCCCGCCAGACGCTACTGATTTAGGTCAAAACGCGCGGGAGGGGCCGATGCCTTCCCCTGTTAGAACTTGACCTGCATCAGTTTTACGCCTGGTGCGGTCCGTAAAATCTTCATATAACTTCCAGACATTGTGAACGTTGCGGGTGTGCAGACACTCGCCGGCCGCCCCTGCGATCGGGACACGGCATCGATTGTGACCCCAGGAGAAATTCCATGCGCACATCCACCCGGGAACTCATCGTCTTCGAAATCGAAGAGATGGCGAGAGAACATCGGCAGATTCTGGAAGGCTTCGCCCAGTTGGCAGCAGTGCCGGAAGCAGAATTTGCAGCGTCCTACGGACGGCTGCTGGACCAGATCGAAGCCGACTTCAGGGCCGAGGAAAGCATCATGGAAAAGATCTGCTATCCGGACCTGCGCAACCATCTGCGGGACCATGCCAGCCTGCTGGGAATCTTGCACAAGGCACGGCCCTATATTGACGAGGGCGACATGTCCTTCGCCGACATGGTCAGAGGGACGATGCCGCTGATGCTGGTGCATCACATGACCGTGATGGACATGACACTGGCCGACGCGATTGCTGGCTTCGTCAAGAACGAAGTGGAACAAGGCCGGTGATGACGGATGCGCTGGCGATCATGTGGTGTTGATCCGGCGCACCGCTTGCTGTATTCAACATTTATCAAGCAGTACCAATTTCGGAAAGGAAATCCCATGGCTGCCCCCAATATGGATAAGTTTGCTGATCTCTGGCTGGCCTGTGCCAGCCATCAAATCGAGTCCGGTGTCGAACTCGGCGCCAGCGCGCTGGATTGCATGAGCAAGATCTATGATCTCGACACCAACTTCCTGCGCCGCGAGACAGGCAATGCGATCCTGCTGGCCAAGCAATGCGTGGAGGCAAGAACACCGGTGGAAGCCGCCTCGATGATGGCAGAGCGCTGGCGCGGTGAACTGCAGGAAAGCGCGGTCTTTGCCAAGCAATTGGGCGAGCTGCTTGGTGATGTCACCGTCAAGCTGAACCACTCGATGCAACAACGGATGATTGAAGTCAACAAGGAGTGCGTCAGCTGCCTGCATGGTGCCGGCAGTCACCGCTTGCCTGGCAATGCTGATATGGCGCATCTGTTCGACAAGAGCTTCCAGGAACTGCCGGGCATGTTCGGCAAGATGATGGAAAGCGGCAAGCAGATCACCGAGGCCTGGAGCGACGGCCTCAAGCACGTGGTACCGCAGATGCTTGCCGCAGCCAACGTGGCCAACGATCATGCCGCCAGGAAATCGGCGGGCAAGGTCGCCAAGGCCGAATCCTGATGCGGGGCGCTACCTGCGTGCTTGCCTGACGATCTCAGTGCGAAGGCAGCGCCCAGTCAGGCCGCTCAGACGTTTCCGTGTCCACCACGATGACGTAGCGGCCTGCCCCTGTCACGTCACCGACCGGCATGCTCGGCACGATGCGCATACCGGCGTTCCTGGCGGCCTGGTACTCCGCATCCAGCACTCCGTGTTCGTCCAACAGTTGATTCAGGGACGCCGGAATGCGGATGCAGCCCTTGGACTGGCGGGTCCCCAGCAGGGGTTCGAGCAGGTCGGGATCAGTCGCGTGCATCTGCAGACGCATGGTGCCGACGCCACCCTTGCCCCATCCACGGGTGGCGTTCTGCCACCCAAGGTCGAACACGCGCATGCCCCGCACGCCATAGCCCCGGATACCGTGCGAATTCCTCGTTCCCAACGCACGGTAGTCGGGATTGTCGACGGCGTGCCGATGAACGCCGGTCGGCGTCAGGAAGTGATCAAAACCGCCAGGGCGGCCAGTCGATACCGGTGTCGCGCCGATCAGCCGGCTTGGCTGCCCGTTATCCACCCAGTAGAGAAGCGCCGCCTGCACGGTGGCGGCGCGATCGATCACGAGGATGTATTGGGGTTCGGCAAGGCTGATTTCTTGCTCCTGGAGCATGGAGCTGGCCAATGCCAGATAGCGTAGCTGTTCACTCTCCGGCGGCTGCAATCGCGGATGAACCTCGTTGGCGAACAGACGGCTCAGTTCCGGTGCATCGATTGCGACCGCCACACCAGCGCTGCTCTGGGCTGCGCCGGGTAGCGCCACGATTGCTACAGCAAGCGCCGTTGCCAGGCTGGCGATGGATGAATGGCGAGCTGGCATGGAGTTCCTTCCGTCTACACGCTGGCGGGACGTTCAGGACGCTGCATACCCCGAAGGGGATGAAGCAACGACCAGCCCGGGAATGATTTCAGTGCGACATCAGCAATGCGATGTCCGTATGTTCGAGCATGAATCCCGTGGTGCCTCCGCGTAGCACGTTGCGCCAGCGCGGATGCGCGGATCCGCCCATGACGACCATGTCGGCATGTCTGTTCCTGGCCAGCGCAGCCAGACGTCGACCAACGTCATCGACCCCGTTGTCACAGCACACCATGGGCGCAATGCCCACGCTCTTGAGGTAGTCGATGGCGTTGTCGAGTGCGGCTGGACTCGCGGTCCTGGAGGGGCCGAAGGTGGCCAGGGTGACCCGTTGTGCCGGCTCCAGAAAGGGGCGTGCCTGCGTCAGTGCATGAAATGCCGCGTTGCTGCCGTCGTAGGCGATGATGACGTTCGAGCCGAATTGCGCCTGCGTGCCGACGATCAGAATCGGGCAAGGAGTGTTGAGGACCACGAATTCACACAGATCGAGATGTCCGGGCGGCGTTGCGCCATTGGTATGGTGGCTCATGATCACCAGACTGGCACCCTGAGCAGCCCGGGCCAGGGCCGTTGCCGCATTGGTATTGGAGAGATGACGGCACACGGCCGCGATGCCGTGCCGGACCATGAGTTCGCCGAAGTGCTGCATCGCCGCGACGGCGGCGCGATAGGTATCGGTCGCCTGACCAGGCGAGAGCGACGGACCCAGGTGGACCAGTCCGGTGGCGCAGACGGCAGTGATCCTGCAGTTCCATTCGCGTGCCAGTTTGGCCGCGACCTCCGCCCGGCATTCGAGCGCATCTGCAAGATCGACATGGACGACGATGGTGGGTGCTGACATGGGTGGCCCCGGTTCTCGGATGGATGATGGAGATCATGTTGGCGCCATCGACGGGTTCTGTTTTGATCCATGTCAGTTCTTTCGGGGAGGCGGGGAATAGGATGAAAGTACTGTCCACCTTCAGGAGATTGAACGATGAGCATCTTCAAAAAAATCCTTGTTCCAACCGACGGATCGAAAGTGGCCGAAAAAGCCGTCGAGGCGGCCATCCAGTTCGCCAAGGAAAACGGCAGTAGCCTGGTCGGCCTGTCGGTGGCGGAGGATATCGTGCAGTGGGCGGTGATCGACGGAACGGCCATCAACTATCTGCACGTGGAAAACGAGATCCTGGAAAACGCCAGGACAAACGTGGCCAGGCTGGCCGAGCAGGCCAAGAGCGCGGGCGTTCCCTGCGAAGTCTTCACCGTGAAGGCCATCCATCCTTACGAGGAGATTCTGGCGCATGCATCGCGGCATCATTGCGACGCCATCTTCATGGCTTCGCACGGCAGGAAAGGGATGGAAAGATTCATCCTCGGAAGCCAGACCCAAAAGGTCCTTTCCGGCGCGACGATACCGGTTCTGGTCTTTCGCTAGGACGCTGGCCTGCGCAGGCTGACGGGCATGTTGAACCTTCTCAAGGGAGCAGGATGATGAAAAGCGACCATCAATTGCGGCAAGAAGTCATGGACGAACTGGCCTGGGATACGGCCTTCGACGACAATCGCATCGGCGTGGAGGTGGTGGACGGGGTCGTGACGCTGACCGGTCATCTGTCCAGCTACGCGCAAAAGTACGCCGCCGAACGTGCGGCCTTGCGGGTGGGCGGTCTGAAGGGACTGGCGGTGGAACTCGACGTCCGCCTGCCCGGCGCGAGCCAGAGACTGGACAGCGACATCGCGGCATCGGCCAGGAATGCCCTTGAATGGAACGTCGTATTGCCGCGAGAAGGTATCCAGATCAAGGTGGAGGGTGGCTGGATCACCCTGACCGGCCAGGTCGAATTCGACTACCAGCGCGAAGCGGCCGAACAGTCGTTGAGAAACCTGTTCGGCCTGATCGGCATCAGCAACCAGCTCACGGTGCAAGCCCAGGCAGTGCCTCGAGACATCAAAAGCAGTATCGAGGCAGCCTTGCAACGACGCGCGCATGTCCAGACCAAGGCCTTGTACGTCACTGTGAATGACAGGGTGGTGACCCTCACCGGCATGGTCAGCTCTCTTGCCGAGCGACAAGAAGCGCATCGGGCAGCACTGCATACACCGGGAGTGGAACGCGTCATCGACGACATCGTCGTGGTATAGCACAAGACCTTCCGAGGGAGCCAAAGGGAAGAAAACAAGAACGAGAACAAGAAAACAGTCCGGAGAAAAAACAGACCAGAACGCAGACCAGAACGGCGACAAGAGGAGATAACAAGAAAATGAGAGCCGCGGCAGGTGCCGCGGCTCATTTTTTTTATGGTTTGCAGGCGGATGGACGTCTTTCGTGTGACTTCCGTGCTCCCGTTTTCCGCGCTGCCAGTCCGCCGATGCGCTCAGCAATATTGCTCGGGGGCGCCGATATTGACCTTCTTGACCACGGTGTGATGTTCGAACGACAGGTGGCCGGAGGCGGTCAGCAATGCCTTGGCGCGCTGGATATCGTGTTCATCCCCATGCACCACCAGCAGGAACTCTCCGGCCTGCAGGGAGTTCTGGTAGCGCAGGACCGAGTCCTTGGGGATACCCATTGCGCTCAACGCTCCCACCAGCGCACTCGCGCCGCCCACTACCACCGCGCCCTCCAGGCCGCTGAAGAGCATCGCCGCAATCGGCCCGAGCGCCACGACCGGACCGATCACCGGGAAGGAGAACAGCGCCGACCCGAACAGAATGCCCAACAGGCCGCCCCAGAAGGCGCCCAGTCGGCCATAGATCTTGGCGCGGGTGCCGGCGTTGAGAAACCCGACCACATGCTCTTCCAGGCGATAGTCGCGTCCGACGATGGAAATGCGGGTCATGTCAAAGCCCAGCCTTTGCAGCTCCTTGATGGCCGATTCGGCCTGGACGTGGGTGCCGTAGGTCGCTACGGCGAGATCTGATTCCGTGCTCATACTGTGCCTCCCATCAGGATACGAAACGGTGTTCTTCCTGGATCACCCAGGAAGCGCAGATCAACGTGACCACTGCCACGCCCACGGTGAGGCTGGTGACATTGTGCAGGTCGGAGAAATCAAGTATCCAGGGCGAGGCCAGCAGCCATAAACCGAGGAGCAGGATGATCACCTCTTCCCAGATCGCCGGCATGAACAGGGCTGCCAACGCCGCCGCCATCAGCGCGCCACCTACCAGATAGCAGTTCAGCGATACCGCGGTATTGCTGATGTCGAAGATGAGCGTCGATGCGAGAAAGAAAGCGCCGGCCAGCAGCGTGACCCAGTCTTGCCAGTGCGGGGACTTTTCGGGGATGGATACAGGCATGATCAACTCCTAGAAAGGGGGGAGCTTCAGTATCCGGTCACCGTGTGGCGCGCGACTGACGCAGGTCAAAAAAATCCCGCTGTCGACTCGCGAGGATGTCGTCATTCAGCGAGGCGAGTACGAGATTTGCGAACCCAGAGCCTGCTGCAGTGGAAGGTCGGCCTTGATCATGTGCTCCAGCAGGCAATGCGGCAGCATGTCCACCATATCGGCGCCAGCGGCCGCGCCGTCGTAATGCATCCGGGCCGAGATGCGCCACAGCAGTTGCAGCAACTTCTGATGCTCTGCCATGTGGGCATCCCGGGTGGCATAGCCGATCAGGACCATGTCTTCCTCTTCCTTGCGGAAGGCCAGCGTGAGCGCATCCTGAAAATGTTGGAATGCCGATCGGAAGCCCGACTCGGACGCGGTCAGCAGTGCCTCCAGGCGCCGCACCACGAATGTTTGCTCGATCAATTGCATGGGATTGAATATGAAGAGAGGTTGACGCGTGGCGAGCCCGGCCTCGATTCACCACAGCCTGGTACGCCGGATAGCAAGAAGACCCGAAGCTTCAGCCGGCGTGCGGCTGGGCAGACTGCCCGTGTTGGCGCAACAGTCGGCAGCAGTCGCGCCATTTGGTCCACTGCATGTTCAGGCAATCGGCCTGCGCATCGTAGTGGATCTGCAGGCTGCCTTTGAAGGAGGTCGCCAGGGCGACGTAAAGACCGCGCACCAGTGCGGAGCCGGTAGTGGTGACGACGATCTTTTCGCCCTCATGCTGGATTTCGATGAGTCTTTCCATGGGATGTGATCGCTGCTCGCGATCGGCTCTACGCCTGAGCAAGGCGCAGATCGCTTGCAGCTGTTCCTGGGTCATCGGTCCTTCGATGATGAGACGACCTGCCGGCCTCTTTTCGGCAACGCGGCGGCACGCCGGACATACGATACCCTTCGCGTAGGCAGGCGAAGGCGCCCAATGCCACTGGCCTCCATCGTTGACGGCACCGCATTGAAGGCAGATAGATGGGCCGGAATCAGGCTCGGTCAGGGGCGAGGAAAGGGCCGGAGAGGGGCGCACCGGCTGGACATCGAAGGACTTCAAAACCGCCATTGCCACCAGGGCTTTGGATTGGACACTTCCTGAAGCACGCATGTTGGTTCCTTGCTGGTCTACGCGTTGGGACAGCCGGACTGCATCAGTGAAGCGGAGGGCAGCTGTGGTCCCCTGGCTTGCAGCACACCGGCACTTTCACACTTTCGCAATACCGCGCTCGCACCCGATGGCGCCAGCGAATATGCAGCTCACACTGTGAACCTCGAGCAGTCTGAAATCCTGCGCCATATCAAAAAAAATGCAGTCGCTGCAGCTGTCCTTGCAGGCATGCGCAGCCGATCGCCTGCATGCGCATGCGTCCCTGCAACGGAGGGCAAATTCTTGACTTATGTCAGCCATGCCTGGCGGCGTTGACGTAACTTCAGATCACCCTATCAGGAGGAAGTCATGAACACGATCAAGGTGATCGAAGTGCTGGCCGAATCGGACAGCAGTTGGGAAGATGCGGCACAGGTTGCCGTGAGCGCCGTCTCCGGAAGCATCCACAATCTGCGCTCGCTGCATGTCAGCGAGCTGGAGGCGGTGGTGGAAGGCGACAAGATCGCGCGTTACCGCATCAACGCGAAAGTTTCCTTCCTGGTGGATCACTGAAGATGTTTGATGGTGGGTGAAGGGAAGGAGTCGCAAGACTCCCTGGTGTTTATCTTTCATGGAGAAAAAAGATGTCCAGCGATACCGAACTACAGCAGAAGATCATTGATGAGCTTGATTGGGAGCCGTCCGTCAACTCGCACCACATCAATGTCGCGGTCAAGGATGGCATTGCCACGCTCTCCGGCTACGTGACGCGCTTTTCCGACAAGAAAGCAGCCGAACAGTCGGCCAAGCGCGTGGCCAACGTGAAGGCGGTGGTGGACGAGTTGCAGGTCAAGCTGGATGGTTCCAGCAAACGCAGCGACCTGGAAATCGCCGAGGTGGCGCTCACGGCGTTGCGGGCCAATGCCACCCTGCCGCGCGACAAAGTGACCGTCACCGTCGCCGATGGCTGGGTGACGCTCGATGGCGAAGTGGACTGGCATTACCAGCATGACGCGGCCGAAAGCTCGGTGCGCAACCTCGTCGGCGTCAAGGGCGTGGTGAACAAGATCGAGATCAAGCCGAGCATGCGCGTCGCGGATGTGAAATCCAAGATCTACCAGGCGCTGGTGCGCAATGCGCAGATCGATGCCAGCAAGATCGACGTGGTCATCGATCATGGCGTAGCCACCCTGAGTGGAAAGGTGAAATCCTGGGCCGAGAAGGAACAGGCTGGCGTGGCCGCATGGTCCGCACCGGGTGTCACCATCGTCAAGAACAACATCGCCGTCTAGTCTGGCCGCAGGAGGGCGCATGCCCTCGCTGACGGCACTTGCCGCAACCGGCAATTACAAGGAGTCATCATGAGTCGTGAAATTTCAAACCTTTCCTCGTTGAGTGACGTCGCGCGTTTCGACCCGCTCGGCAGTTTCGAAGATCTTTTCCGGGACTTTCGTCAGGCGCCCCTGGGCCGCTGGATGGAAGGCCGGCAAGCGATGAAGATGGATGTCTCGGAGAACGAGGCCGCCTATCTCGTCAAGGCGGATGTCCCCGGCATGAAGAAGGAAAACATCAAGGTCGACATCGACGGCAACAAGGTCTCCATCGTGGCCGAAACCAGCGACAGCAAGGAAGAAAAGGATGGCGAAACAATGATTCGCTGCGAGCGCAGTTGCGAACGCATGCAGCGCGTGTTTTCGCTGGCGCATGAAGTCGATGCCGCCCATGCGGTGGCCAAGTATGAGGACGGCGTGTTGGCCCTGACCCTGCCCAAGAAGAACGGCAAGGAAGCCCGCCAGCTGAAGATCGACTAGAGCCGGTCCCGCAAGAGCGGCACCGGGCGCAATGCGATGAAATCATGCCAGCAATGGCCAAGTCTTGAGGAGCAGCGAATGTGGATCGTCAAATGGTTTTTCGTCGTGATGGGCATCTTTCTCGTTTCTGGATGCGATCGTATTGACTCTGTTGTACCGAAGACGGATGAGCAGATGGCTCCGGCAGCAGCAGGCGAGCCAGGTGCGCAGAATGCTGCGGGCACGTCGTCACAAAAATAGGTCGCGCCCCCGGTCGGGCGGCCACGCATCGCCCCGGAGCCGGAACAGAGCCGATGGGCAAATCTGAACATGAGCAGATCAAGGAGTTTCACCATGGATATCCTGAAGGTCATCGAGGTGCTGGCGGAATCGGAAACCAGTTGGGAGGATGCCGCACAGAATGCAGTGAAGAAGGTAGGAAAATCGGTCACCCACATCAAGTCGATCTATCTGAAGGAGATGTCGGCCTGTGTGGATGGCGACAAGATCGTGAAGTACCGCCTCAATGCAAAAATATCCTTCGTGGTGAACCGCGGTTCCTGATCAACGCTGGAGGAGGTGCATCATGCACAATTGTCTGGTGGTCTGTTATTCGCGCTCGGGGCACACCGCCCGGATCGGCAAGGAATTTGCCGATCTCTGTGGTGCCGACCTGGAATTCATCGACGACGTCAGCAGCCGTTCGGGCCCGCTGGGTTATCTTCGCTCGGTATACGAGAGCCTGTTCCACAAGGAGCCCAGGATCAATACGTCCGGCAAGGATCCCGGCGATTATGCGGTGGTCGTTCTCGGTACGCCGGTATGGGCCGGCAACATGGCCGCCCCGATGCGCAGTTACCTGGCCCGTCATCGCATGCGCTTTCACCGGATTGCGTTGTTCTGCACCATGGGCGGGAGGGGCGGCGACCGCACGCTGGAAGAGATGGCCGACCTTTGCGGCAAGGCACCCATGGCCAGGATCGCCATCACCGATGCCGAAATCCGGCGTGGGAGCTACCGCAGCAAGCTGCAAAGTCTGCAGAGCCGCGCTCTGGAGTTGGAAATGAGCTGATCGTAACGGCATGCAAGCGCATGCAAGGGCATGCAAGGAAAAATTGGGCGCTGCCGGGATGGCCGGGAGCGCCCGATTTCCTTTCCTTGCACCCATCAATCTGCCCATGCCCTCGGCGTTGACCTTGTTATCCCGCCTTCAGCTGCGGAAGATGTCGAAGGGCTCGATCTTCAACACCCGTCTGATGGCAAACCAGCTGGAAATGGCCGCAATGATCAACACCATGACCAAGGCCAATGCCAGGTTCCAGAACCCGATCATTGCCGCGTAGTTCGGCAGGCGCGCACGTGCCAGACTGATCGTGAGGGTGACCAGCCCGATGCCCAGACCGAACCCGGTCATCGCCGTGACGATAGCCATGCCCAGGATCATCTCCACCAGGTCGCGGCCTTTGGCGCCGATGGCCTTGAGCGCGCCGAATTTCTCCAGATTCTCGGTGATGAAGCTGTAGAAGGTCTGCCCCGAAATGGACAGTCCGACCAGGAAGCTGATGACCGTCATCAGCAGGATATTGGTGCCGATGCCGGTGCGGTAGGTGTAGAAGTCGGTAATGCGCTTGTTGAATTCATCCCGCGTGAGGGCAAGATAGCCTAGCGCGGCCACGCTCTGCTGGATGCGGGCGATATCGTCCGTGTGCCTGGGCCGCACCAGGATGTAGGAGATGGTGAATCGTGTCGTGGGCAGGTATTCGGTGGCCCGGCTATAGGTGGTGTAAAGGGTGGGGACGCCATTGAGCCCATTGGAGACCACCTTGGCGATGCCGACGATGACGCCGCGGTGATCGTTCAGTTCGAAGCTGGAACCGATCTGTGGATGCTCCAGCTTGTCGTACTCGGCATCATCGACCACGAAGAAGGCATTGTCGGCATAGATGTCCTGAAGCTCGCCCTGTTCCAGCTCAGGTCGGCCGAACAGGCTGGCATCATCCAGCCCGATCACGGTCACGCCCTGGTAGGTGCCGCTGGGCAAGCGGACCTGGGCACCACCAACGAACAAGGGCAGGGCGTAGTCCACTCCCGGCATGCTGCGCAGCGCGGCCAGCAGGTAATCGGGCAGGGGTATCGAACTGGTCGGGGTATTGACGGCCGGGTCGATCACCCACATCGGTGCTGCAATATTGGTGACGGTCGAATGCGCCCGGTTCAGGATGCCGGCGAACATGGCGGTCATCTGCGTCATCAGGAACACCGCGAATGAGATGCCGATCAACAGTGCCGAGAACTTGGCGCGGTCATTGATCAGCAGCTTCAGGCCGATCAGCAGGATTCCCCGGTTTTTCAAGCTCATCTCCCCGCGGGATCGCGCCGCTCGCCGGATGGCGCGCCATCCCAGCCGCCGCCGGAGGCCGCCAGCAGGGAAACCGTATCCTGGTAGCGCAGGGTGAGCGTCTGCAACCGGGCAATGGCGGCATTGTGGTACTGCATATCGAAGGTCAGCAGATCGACGTAGGAAGCCAGTCCGGCGCTATAGCTGGCCTGTTGCAGCGCCAGCGTGTCGCGGGCATCGCGCTCGGCCTCGGATTGTGCTTCCAGCACCCGTCCATCGGCTTGCAGTGCGCGCAAGGCATCGGCAACCTGGGCGAAGACGGCCAGGACAGTCTGCCGGTATTGCGCCTGGCTCGCCTCGAAGGCGTTGACGGCGGCATCGCGCTGGGCTTGCAGGCCTCCGCCATGGAACAGCGGTGCGCTCAGGCTGGGGCCGATGCTCCAGAATGGCGCGCTGGCGCCGGCCAGCGGCGACAGGCCGCGCGCGGCCAGACCATAGGAGGCGGTGAGATCCAGACTGGGGTATTGCGCAGCGCTGGAAATGCCGATGGCGGCGCTGGCGGCATGCAACCTGGCTTCTGCCGCAAGGATGTCGGGCCGCCGCCGGACCAGGGAGGAGGGGAGGCTCACCGGGATTGCCGCAGGCAGGTGGAGGTCATCGAGTTCCACCGCCGGGACCACGACATCGGCCGGAAAGTCTCCTTGCAGTTGGGCCAGCAGGTGTTCAGCCTGGCTCAGCCGCTGCTTCAGCTGCACCAGCAAAGCCTGGTTGCCCGCCAGCAGGCTGGCCTGAGCCAGCTGATCTGCGAACGGAGCAATCCCGGCCTTGACCCTGGCCTGGATGACCAGCAACTGCTGTTGTTCCAGTGCGATGATCTGTTCGGTCAGCCGGATCTGGCTCATGTAACCTGCCCGCGCGATACAGGTATTGACGACGTTGGCGGTCAGCGTCAGATAGGCGGCGTCGCGCAACTGTTGCTGCACGTCCACCAGTGCGCCCAACTGTTCAACGGTGCGCCGTCTGCCGCCGAACAGGTCCAGCGCATAGCTGATGCTGCCCTCGAGCGTGGCCACATTGAAGACACTGGCGGGCGCCGACGAACCCTGGAGCGCCGGCGCACTCCGGTTGCGTTCCAGCTTCATGGCGGCATCCAGTTGCGGGTAGAAGAGGCCATTGCCGGCGCGCAGATTGTCCTGGGCTGCCCGCAAGTTCGACACGGCCGCCTGCAGCGTGGGATTTTGCGTCAGGGCGCGGTCCACGGCGGCATTGAGTGCGGGAGAACCGAACAGACGCCACCATTGAGCGGGGGGATCGGCGCCAATGAGCAGCAACTGGGGCTGCTCCTGCTCCTGCTCCTGATCTTGATCCTGATCCTGATCCGCCATCCCGGGCATGGACGCCGGCTCGCGGGTGTATTGCCGCACCGGCGGCGCAGCGGGGGGCACGAAGTCCGGTCCCAGCAGGCAGCCAGCCTGCGCCGCCAATAGCGTCAGGGCCAACAGGGTGCGAGTGAGCCTGGTATAGATCGTTTTCATTTTCAATTTTTCTGGGCGATGAATACATCCACCAGTTGGCCCGGGTAGACCTTCATGGCCGGCTCACGCCTGAAGCGGAACAGCACCGGCAATACCCGCTGGTCGACCCGTTCCTTGCGCTGGTTCGACAATTCGATCTTGGGCGACACGTAGGGCTGGATGCGGACGAATTCCAGCGGCACGGACATCTTCGTGCCGCGAATGGCCATCCTGGCAGTTAAGCGGTCCGCCGCAGGCAGCCGCGAGAGCAGCATCTCATCGACATAGCAGCGCACCGCGAGATGTTCTTGCAGCGCTCCCAGGAGCAAGGGCGGCCCCAGGGACTCGCTGTAGCCGTCATAGGCGCCCTGGGGCGATACATAGCTGCCCACCGATGCATTGAGCGCCAGGACGACACCGTCGGTGGCGGCGCGTATCGTGTACTTTTGCAACAGCGCCTGGGCTGCAACATAGGTTTGCGACAGTGCCTCGGCCTGCCGCTGTTGCACCATGATGTCGTAGCGCCAGGCCCCGGCACGGACCAGTGCGAACTGACGCCTGGCCACCTCCAGGCTGGCCTCGGCCTGATACAGCGCGTCCGCAGCGTTATCGAGCACATCCTGGCTGATCGAGCGGGCATCCAGGTTCCGACTGGCGCGGCGCTTGTCGAACTGGTCCTGGGCGGTCCTCAGATTGGCATCGGCCAGTACCACCTGGGCGCGGGCCACCTGCAGGGCCTCGGGGCGTGGCTGCGCCTTTAGCTGGGATAGCTGCGCCTGCGCGGATTCAGCCTGCAGTCTGGCCTGCTCGGTGCTGGCCCGCTGCACGGCATCGTCCAGTACCAGCAAGGGCGCGCCCGCCTTGACTTGCTGGCCTTCTGCGACCAGCACCTGGATGATCCTGCCGGCGACCTCCGGGTAGACCGGGATGTTGGCGCCGCCAGCCTGCTCGCTTTCGATGATCCCATTGGCATAGATGGCGTCGGGGTAGGGGTTGGTGACGGGGGCGAAGGCCGGTGGCGGAGGCTTGCGTTCCAGTCCGAACAGCCAGGCCGCGCCCAGGCCCATGATCAGGCCGACGATGGCCAGAATGAAGACGGATCGGCTTTTCATCCAGGCTCCTTGTCCAGCCCGGTGACCTTGCCGTCGGCCATGTGCACGATGCAGTCCGCGAATTCATTGATGCGCGCATCGTGGGTGACGATCAGGATGCAACGTTGCGGGTTGAGCACCTTCTCCCGCAGAAAGGAGAGGATCATGCGGCCGGTGTCGCCGTCCAGCGAGGCGGTGGGTTCGTCGAGAATGAGGGCCGGTGGAGCGCCAACGATGGCCCTGGCGATGGCCACACGTTGCTGTTCACCGCCGGAGAGCTTGACCGGCAGCATGTCTCCCCGGCCTTTCAGGCCCACCACCTCCAGCAGTTCGTTGGCCGCGACCAGCGCGGGTTGCCAGGCCTGTTGCCTCAGTATCAGCGGGATGGCGACGTTCTCGGCGCTGGTCAGTCGCGGGAAGAGATGATAGTCCTGGAATACGAAGCCGATCCCGTGGAGACGGAAGTCGGCCAGTTGATCGTCGGTCAAGGACCAGAGATCGGTCCCGTTGACCCTTACCGTTCCTTCGTCCGGCCTGAGGATGCCGGAAAGGATGCTCAGCAAGGTGGTCTTGCCGCTGCCGGAGGGCCCGACGATGAAGGATATCTCGCCGAAGCAGGCTGTCAGGCAGGCGTGATCAATGGCCAATACCCGCGTGGCCCCCTCACCGAAATACTTGACCAGGCCCTCGGCGACGATGGCTTTTCTTTTTGTTGTCAGCGCTTCGATGTCGGCCTGCATCCTCTTTCCTCCAAGGCGGGAGTGTTGTCTGGCGCGCCGCTGCAATGCCGGCGCCGGTCGCGAGCCGGTGACGGGCGCCCTTGAACACCTGGTGGAATGATGCGCCGCTGCTGCGTGGCGGGAGTGACCTACGTCAAGAATTTCGCAGCGCCATCAGGCGCTGCGCGGTGTGGCGGCCTTCCGCTCAAGCAACAGCACCTGGCCCCTCTCCGTTGCCGGCGTTTTCTCGCAGGGCTGCTCCATCTGATCCTGTTCATACTGGTCCCAGGAAACGGCACCGCTGGCCAGTTCTTCGAGCGCGTGAAGCGCCAGGACATGCACGTGGCGCACACTGACTTCGATCAGGCCGGCTTTGCGGAAGCGGGTGATGAGACGGCTCATGCTCTCATTGGTCAGGCCGAGGAAGAGACCGATATCGGTCCGGCTCATGCGCAATGAGAAGTCGTTTGCGGAGTGACCGCAACGCGAGGAAATGCGGGACAGGTCCAACAGGAAGGAGGCAAAGCGCTGCTCCGACCTGGACTTGAGCAACAGGCTTTGCTGCTGCATCGATGTCACCTCGTTGCTCAGGCGGCGCAGGATCTGATGCTGCAGGCTGGGGATCTTTCTCGACAGGTATTCCAGACCGTGGAAGGAGACCTCGCAGATCTGGCTGTCTTCAAGTGCGATTGCATCGACGTCATAGTGGGTATGTGATGCGCTCTCCATCCCCAGCAGGTCGCCGACGTGGTGAAAGGCGATCACATCCATCCCACCGTGGGTGGAGACACGCACGGTCTTGAAACTGCCCATGCGGATGATGAAGAGCTTGGTGCATTCGTCATGCGCCCGATAGGCAAACTGGCCCCGCAGGACCCGCCGCCGCCGTCCTACCAGCTGTTCGAATTGCTCTATTTCCGCGGCGCTGAGGCCTTGCGGAAAACACTGCCGCTGCACGATGCAGCTCTTGCACGTCAATACGGGAAACAGGCGGCTACTGCCGGTGGTGTCGGACTTGCTCATGTCGGGCTCCAGGCCCCCGGTGGGTGGCGGCTCGATGGTTTGGGGACCACTTGTGTTTCCGCCGGACAAACGCTTTCCTGATGCCCACACTTTCTGTTTGTTATGAGGGCGGGCCCATCGCAGGAGCTTTTCTTCAAGATAGTGAATGCGGAGGTTTCCACATACCGTGGCAAAGGCCACAAACTGATGTAGATCAATGATCTGGGCTCCATTGCAAGAAAGGAGCAAAGCGACCGGCTGATCAATGTGTTGCTCAAGGCTGTTCAGTAATAACTGGTGAAGATCTTGTCCCACGCAAGGCGGGCTGACAGACGGATCGAATTCCCGCTGCGGCGATAGAAATGATAGAACCGGAAGAAGGGAGAGATTTTCATGATTGATGGATATGCAGATGGGCCGTGGACAAAATGATCGGGGAGGGCGGCGGAGAATCTTCCTTCCTGCGGTATTCTCCCGGCGATATCCCGTGGTGCTTGCGGAACAACCTGGAGAGATGTTCGCCGCTGACCAGGCCGCATCGTCGTGCGATTTTCTCGATCGGCAGGTCGGACTCCTTCAGATAGAGGCACGCGGCCTCCAGCCGGATCCTGGTCAGAAAACTGTGGGGCGTTTGCCCGGTTTCGCGTTTGAATTCGCGCTGAAAGTTACGCTCGCTCATGGCCACATGATCGGCCGCGTCGGCCAGGTTGATCGGCGAGGCCATATGCTCTTCCAGCCATAGCAATGACTTTTGGATGCGATCACTTCGGTGGCGTTTTTCTCCCGTCTTGAAGGCGCTGTCGCGGGAGATGGCGGGCTTGAACTGGTGATGTTGCCGGACTGTCAGCGATTGCTCGATGCGGTTGGCGAAACTGCCGCCGAGATCATCTTCGATGAGGGAGAGGGCGATTTCAGCGCCGGTTCCGGAGTCTGCGGACGTAAAGACGTTTTCGTCCTGGATGATGATGTCGCTGGACTGGATATCGACCTTGGGAAATTCCCGATGCAGTTTGTCCCGCAGCGCCCAGTGGGTAGCGACCTTTCTGTGGTCCAAAAGACCGGCACCCGCCAGGACGAAGACCCCCGTGCAGAGCGCAGCGATGCGCCGGGGATCCGCGGTGGGCGTTCGTAGCCACTGCAGTAGTTGCTGGTTCTTGTAGTCCGCGAAATTTCCGCGACCATCGGCGATGATGATGCTGTCAAAGGCGCTCATTGCCACGTGCTTCAACGCCAGCGTGCCGATCTGGACTGAACTGGACGTCGTGATCATGCCCCCCATGACCGACAGCAATGAAAAATGGTAGCCGTTGCTCCTGGAAAACATGGAGGAGAGTATCTTGTCCGCGACGAAGAAGACCTCGGCGATTTCGGCCAGGTCCGCCAGGATGACCCCATCCGAAACGATGACCCCTACCTGTTTGATGGAGCTGCTTTCTTCACTTAATTCTTTTGATTGATAAGAATGCATTTGCGCGTTCCTCTGTTATGGCTATAGCAAGAACAAGCCTCAACGCGAGCCCTGTTTCCCCCCGGACATCACTGAAATGAATGGAATATTCAGTCCACTGACTTCTTGCTTGACTCATCTTAGTGGTGCTAGATGCGATTCAAAGTGGCGACTTTTGACGGGCGTCAAACATTTCATCTAGCGCTATACAAAAATGAATGTATATGTCGGTCGTCCAGACTCTTGCACCTCCATCTGTTTCAAAAAAGGCAGGCTTCTGGTCATTCCGTCGCCAACCCATGCTTCGTAGCCACTTCCTGCCGCGCGGGAAACAACATGGCGGTCTTTCGTCGCTTACCGGCTAAGAGACGATACGGCCGTCGTGCCAGGCAGCTTCGTGCTGTCGGTGGTCAGAGGTGCCAGGCCCAGTCGCCGCCTCACGAATGGATCGGAGTATTCGTCATCGGCCGGCGTGGTGCTCGGCAAGGCGGGCAAGGCCACCGTTTTCCCCGGGCAACTCCGGCCGGTCGCTTCAACCGCCTTCTGATTGGCCGCGCTCTGGCACAGCAAGGCCAGGGCCACGTCCTCCATCCCCATGGCGCGGAATTCACGCGAGTCCAGGCGCCGCACGCAAGCGTCATCGACCATGGTGGTGCCACCGGTGGCACCGAAGCCCACCATGCTTACGCCGAAAGACGATGAACCCATGCAGGTATCGGAAAACGTGGAGGTCAACGAGGGGGCGGCGATAGGCGGGGTAGTGCGTACCGTGTAGCTGCCCCCGTAGTTGATGGTGGTGGGTGTACCGGCACTACTGCCGTCGGACCCACCCACGCCGTTGGCCACCGAAACCATGACACTGGACGCATTTCCGGTCGCCGCGCCGCCGGTTGCACTGCCTCCCGACGCCGTACCCCCCATTGCAGCGCCCCCCGCCCCGCCCATGCCACCGTTAGCCGTCGCCGTGGCAGTGGGATCGGCCCAGGCGGATGATGCGACAAGTGCTGTCATCAGCAGCACCAGGAAAGTTTTGTCCACGCTAGCCCCCTTCTGTTAGTGGGGGAGGTTTCCTCCCCCGGTTCTTGCTATAACGGCCTCTGCCTGATCAGCGGATGAATGCGCTTGCAGCCGCATTGCCACCGTTACCACCATTGCCACCCACGGCCGGGCCACTCTGGGCGCTGCCACCGATGGTGGTGGAAACGCCTGCGCCGCCGCCGTTGTAGTTACCACCAGCCGAGGCGTTGGCCGACCCGGTCGAGGACGTGGTGGCGCCACCGACTGCCACCGCATTGCCATTGGCCGTTTGGACATTGCCCGGAACGGACGAAGGCGAGGGGAAGTGGTATTGGCTAGTGGCGGCACCACTGGATGTGGTGACGCCGCCGATGGCCTTGGTGCCGCCGGTGGAGGTCAGATTGCCCCCGGTGTTGGCGATGCCGCCGATGTTGGATTGGCTGGCGCCGCCGCCGGTCGCATTGCCGCCAGTGGTGGAGCCGGCGCTGGCGTTACCGGAGACGGCGCCGCCGCCGGCACCGCCGTTACCGGCCGTGGAAACCACCACAGGGTTGGTGATGCGCGTGGTAGTGGCGGCAGGTTGCGGTTGGTGGCCCGGAAGCTGGAATGCCATGGCCGATGCGCTGAACGTGGAAACGATCATTGCAGCCAGATAGATTTTCTTCATTGCGTGCTCCTATTCACAAGATTGAGTGTCGATGTCGACTGCGGCCACTTGCCAGCACATGGCTTGCAGAGAAGGGTGGTCGATATCGGCCGTGATCTGAAGGGAGCGCGCGCCAAACGCTGTTGGAGGTGATCCCCCTATGCCCGCCGCCCCGATCAAGATGACCTTCGGCAGAGAAAATAGTAGAGATACTGGTGTTGGCATTTACGCCAAAATCATGATCGCTCTGGCCGCCACAAATGGCGCTTTTTGCCGGAATTGGTTGCATTTTGGTCGCTGATGTCTCCTTATGGGGACAAAAGCTGACAATGAGCTGACAGGTGCGGCGTCAGCGCTTGATCCGGGTGCGGCTCTTTTGGGGTATCGGAGGAGGGATCCTGCCCGGACTGTAACGTCCTGACGTAATTCAGATGGGAGTTGGCGCAGCCCTGTCCTGTTGACGCTGCCCGTTCTGCCTCCGGCAAGCCACGTCATTGTGCTGAACCGGTGAGCGCCTTGAGGCGAGTGAGTTCTCATCCACGCAGATGGTAGTGAAGGTACCGTCGGGCGGCGGCTGCGGTCGCGGGCCTTGCGTTGGTCCATGAGCCACTCTAATGGATCAATGAGGTAATTTCACTTTTTTTCATGGATGACTGCGCTTAAGATTCGCTTCGAACATCGTCATCACCAGGACGGCCAGAGGCTGAATCACCATGACCAAAGAATTTACGTTTGCCATCAAGAGCATCCGCTTCGACGAGGACTATCGTCCTTCCGAGAACACGCGCATCACTACCAACTTCGCCAACCTTGCCCGGGGCGAAAGCCGGCAGGAGAACCTGCGCAACACCTTCCGCATGATCGACAACCGCTTCAATGCCCTGGCGCATTGGGATAATCCGGCAGGCGAGCGCTATCACGTGGAGCTGGAGATCATCTCGGTCGAGATGAAGATTGCCGGCGAACGCAGCGGCCCGGCACTTCCCTTGATCGAGATATTGCAGACGACGGTCATCGATCAGCAGACTGGCGAACGCACTGCCGGCATCGTGGGCAACAACTTCTCCTCCTATGTACGCGATTACGATTTCAGCGTGGTCCTGCTTGAGCGCAACCGCAACCAGCCTGTCTTCAGCGCGCCCGAGGATTTTGGCGACCTGCATGGACGGCTGTTCAAGTCCTTCGTCGAGTCGGACGTGTACCGGGCGCATTTCGACAAGCCACCGGTCATCTGCCTGAGCGTCTCCAGCAGCCGGACCTACCGGCGCACCGAGAACCGGCATCCGGTATTGGGTGTGGAATATTTGCAGGACGAGTATTCGCTGACCGATGAATACTTCGGCAAGATGGGCATGCAGGTGCGTTATTTCATGCCGCCCGACAGCGCCGCGCCGCTGGCGTTCTATTTCTCCGGCGATCTGCTGGGCGACTACACCAACCTGGAACTGATCAGCACCATCAGCACGATGGAGACCTTCCAGAAGATCTACCGGCCCGAGATCTACAACGCCAATTCGGTTGCCGGCACGTCCTATCGGCCCAGCCTGAAGCACCAGGATTATTCCCTGACCCGCATCGTCTACGACCGCGAAGAACGCAGCCGGCTGGCGGTGGAGCAGGGCAGGTTTGCCGAAGAACACTTCATCAAGCCTTACCAGGCGGTACTGGCGCAGTGGTCCAACCATTACGCCCATTGATTAGCCGCACGGATTCATACAACAGAACAGGTCATCCAACGTGAAAAAACTCTTACCCACCTCCACCGCCGGCAGCCTGCCGAAACCTTCCTGGCTCGCCGAACCCGAGAAGCTCTGGTCGCCCTGGAAACTGCAAGGCGAAGAACTGCGTGACGGCAAGCGCGATGCCTTGCGCCTGTCCCTGCAGGAACAGGTCCATGCCGGCATCGATATCGTCAGTGATGGCGAACAGACGCGCCAGCATTTCGTGACGACCTTCATCGAACATCTGGACGGGGTCGATTTCGAGAAGCGCGAGACCGTGCGCATCCGCGACCGCTACGATGCCAGCGTGCCCACCGTCGTCGGCGCCGTCTCGCGCCAGAAACCGGTCTTCGTGGAAGACGCCAGATTCCTGCGCCAGCAGACCGGGCAAACCATCAAATGGGCGCTGCCCGGCCCCATGACCATGATCGACACGCTCTATGACGCCCACTACAAGAGCCGCGAAAAACTGGCCTGGGAATTCGCCAAGATCCTCAATCAGGAAGCCCGGGAGCTGGAAGCGGCCGGCGTAGACATCATCCAGTTCGATGAGCCGGCCTTCAATGTCTTCTTCGACGAAGTCAACGACTGGGGCGTGGCCACGCTGGAACGTGCCATCGAAGGCCTGAAATGCGAAACCGCCGTCCATATCTGCTACGGCTACGGTATCAAGGCCAACACCGACTGGAAAAGGACCCTGGGTTCCGAGTGGCGGCAATACGAGGAAGCATTCCCGAAGCTGCAACAGTCCGGAATCGATATCGTCTCGCTGGAGTGCCACAATTCGCGCGTTCCCATGGACCTGATTGAACTCATCCGTGGCAAGAAGGTAATGGTCGGCGCCATCGATGTGGCCAGCAATACCATCGAAACCCCGGAGGAGGTCGCCGACACCCTGCGCAAGGCGCTGCAGTTCGTCGATGCCGACAAGCTCTATCCTTGCACCAACTGCGGCATGGCACCCCTGGCGCGCGACGTCGCCCGAGGCAAGCTCAATGCACTTGCTGCCGGTGCGGAGATCATCCGCCAGGAACTGGCCAGGTAGACGTAGGCATACTTGCTTGGACGGGCGCCGCCAGCGGTGCGCGGTCGCCGTCCAGGCTGATGCTGAGTTTTCATATCCATTTGGGTCGTTGCGATCCCAAGCCGCATTCCTGTTCCATCATGTCATTGACCAGCACAAGCATTGAACCATCGCGTTTTCGCGACGCGCTCGGGCATTACGCCTCCGGCATCACGGTGATCACCTCGCTGGTGGACGCCACGCCGATCGGCTTCACTTGCCAGTCCTTCTACAGCGTGTCGGTGAATCCGCCGCTGGTGTCCTTCAGCGTCATGACCAGTTCGGGCAGCTATCAGGCGATCAGGCGGGCAGGGCGCTTTGCGGTCAATATCCTGGCCGCCGATCAAGCGCAAATTTCCAGCCAGTTCGCCCGCCGTGGCCAAGACAAGTGGCAGGGGGCGGATTGGCAGGCGTCGCCCCTGGGCAACCCCATCATTGCCGGCAGTCTGCACTGGCTGGATTGTCGGATTCATGCTGAACATGTCGCTGGCGATCATCTCATCGTCATCGGCGAGGTGCTTGCCATGGACCAGCAAAAGCCGGCAAGCGCACAGCCATTGCTGTATTTTCGCGGGCAGTATCGGGACCTCGCAGAAGCCGTGGACGCCTGAACACCTGCGCCGGGATGGACTGACCGGGTGGTTGACCTGTTTTTTCATATGAATATATACTTCGTATATGAATCATATATATACAGGTCAATCATGGGTATTGTGAACATCGACGACGACTTGCACGACCAGATCCGCAAGGCCACGGCCGTATCCTGCCGCTCCATCAATGCGCAGGCGGCGTTCTGGATCAAGATCGGCGTTCTGGCCGAGACCAATCCAACGCTTTCCTTCAACGAGATCATCGCCCGCGAATTGCAGGAGGCCGGGGTAGTCACGCCCAGTGTCAGAGTGACGGCGACATGAAGAAGCGCCCCGAAGAAATCTCCCTGATGGCCGAATCAGGCAGGCTGCTGGCCAGCGTATTCAGCGGGCTGGATCAGATGGAGCTTGCCGGCATGTCTACCATGCAGGTCAACGACTGGGTTGACCGCTTTATCGTCGAGGAGCTGCACGCGCGGCCGGCCAGCAAAGGCCAGTATGGCTATGCGTTCGCCCTCAATTCATCGCGCAACAACGTGATCTGTCATGGTGTGCCGTCGGGAACGGAGATCCTCAGGGACGGCGACATCGTCAACTTCGACATTACGCTGGAGAAGAACGGCTATATCGCCGACTCCAGCAAGACCTACCTGGTCGGAGCGGTCACGCCGGAAGCCCGGCATCTGGTGCAGATTACCTACGAAGCCATGTGGAAAGGCATCCATGCCGTGCGACCAGGCGCCCAGCTTGGCGATATTGGCTATGCCATTCAACGTCACGCGCAACGTCACGGGTTTTCGGTGGTCCGCGAGTTCTGCGGCCATGGCATCGGCCGGGAAATGCACGAGCCGCCGGAGGTATTGCATTGGGGACGACCGAAGACGGGGATGGTCCTGCAGGAAGGAATGGTATTTACCATCGAGCCAATGCTGAATCAGGGGCACCATGCCTGCCGCACGGAAGAAGACGGCTGGACCGTGGTGACGGCCGACGGCAAGTTGTCGGCGCAGTTTGAACATACTGTGGCAGTGACCAGGAAAGGCGTGCAGGTGTTGACGTTGCGGCCTGAAGAAGGCTTCATTTCAGCTTGAGCCGGAATGTCTAAAACTTCGCATAATTTGTATTATGTAAAATATCGACACTGATTAAGACTGTTCATGTCGTAATCGTCGGCGCAAAAATCATGTGCGGCAACAGTCCGTTTCTCTCGCGTTATGAGAATAACCCCGTCCCGCCCTAATCACGCTCAAAAGATCCTGCCTCTTTCATACGTCTGTATAACGTACGCTCGCTCATACCCAAGCTTGCTGCCAGCTCCTTGCGGCTGCCGTTGAATTCGCGTGCTATCTCTACAAGATCGCGCACTTCATTTGCAAGCTTGTCCAACCCGGGTGCTCGCGGCGGGTAGAAACGATCCAGTGCGAGATGCTCTTTCTTGATCACTGCATCGTCCGCAAACAGGCGCGCTCGCTCGATCACGTTGCGAAGTTCGCGGATATTTCCAGGCCAGTCGTGTTGCATCAGCTGCGTCATCGCGTCAGCAGAGATTTGCAGCGACTTGCCTGCTCCCCCTGCCCCTCGCTGAAGCAATGACTCGACCAGCAAAGGTATGTCATCACGTCTCTCGCGTAACGGCGGCAGATGGAGCGGGAAAGCACTGATGCGGTAGTAAAGGTCCTGACGGAAATCGCCTTTTGCCACCATTTCCTGCAGCGGCTTATGGGTTGCTGCCACGAGGCGAAATTCGGCCTGCTGTGTGTCGACCGCACCAACGCGCCGGAAAGTGCCAGATTCAATCAACCTCAACAGCTTGACCTGCATCGCCAATGGCACGTCGCCGATTTCGTCCAGGAACAAGGTGCCACCCTTGGCTGTTTCAACCAGGCCCGCCTTGCGGACGTGGGCGCCGGTAAAGGCGCCCTTTTCGTATCCGAACAACTCGCTCTCGAACAGGCTCTCGGTCAATCCCGAGCAGTCCACCACCACGAACGGCCCATGCACCCGGGGACTGGCTTCGTGCACTGCGCGCGCAAACAGTTCCTTGCCACTGCCTGACTCTCCAAGCAACAAGACCGGTAGATCCGACATCGCCACCCGCTGCAATTCGCCCAGGGCACGATTGAAGGCAGCCGACTTGCCAACCAGCCCCTGGCGACTGGCCTGTACCGAGGCATGACGCACCGTCTGCAGACGCTCGACGAACCCTACCACGCGATGCTGGTGGTCGATGATGGGCCGCAGCTCAACATCCACATGTTCTGGTCCGCGCGGCGTGTGATGAATGTGCAGCACTCGATCCGGGCCCTTGGTGGCCAGTGCACGCTGCAAGGGACAATGTTCTCCGGCCTGATCGCAAGGAACCTGGTAATGGTGTGACATTGCATAGCACTTGTGGCCAATGGGCGCCCTGCCAGCTGTGGCGAACTGGCGCTTGTAGGCCGTATTGGCAGCCAGAATTTCGTACTCCGTATTCATCACGATCATCGGCGTGGGCTCATGGTCCAGATAGGAAATCAGGGCCTGTACTTGGAACGACTGCAAAACATCGGGTAGCGACTCCACGAGATCTCTCGCTTTCTTCAAGACAAATTCAGGCAAATGCTGCCTTCTGGATGGTTCTGGATGGTTCTGGCAAAGGGACATCGGCGATCAGTCCGTGCTGGACGCATCACCTCATTTGGGTCGGCGCACCAACGCTGCCAGGTGGCAGTATGACACTGCCACTTGGCAGTGTCACTGGCAGTCATTCGATCTGCAGGCGAAGCGATTTAAGAAAATATTCCTTATAAATCAATTGGTTGAGCAAGTTTCGTGATCTGGCACAAGTTTTGATATGAAGAAAATATCTGACAACAGAGGACGACAACATGGACAACCTGCATATTGAAGGTCACTTCGACCCTGCCACCAGTACTGTGAGCTATTTCGTACTGGATCGCACAACCCGGCAATGCGCATTGCTGGATAGCGTACTGGACTACGATCCCAAATCCGGCCGTACCTCTACCAGTAGCGCCGATCACCTGATCCGGCGTGTGCAGGAGCTCGGTGCCTCGGTGCAATGGATCCTGGAAACCCATGCCCATGCCGACCATCTGTCTGCGGCCCCCTATCTCAAGCGCAAGCTGGGCGGACGCATCGCCATCGGTGAGCACATCCGCCAGGTGCAAAACGTATTTGGGGCGCTTTTCAATGCCGGCAGTGAATTTGCCCACGATGGCAGCCAGTTCGATCACCTCTTCGCCGATGGCGAACGCTTCCAGATCGGCGCTCTGCAAGCGCGTGTCATGCACACCCCCGGCCATACGCCTGCCTGTATCACCTATGTCGTGGAGGAAGGTGACCAGATCGCAGCCTTCGTCGGCGACACCCTGTTCATGCCCGACTACGGGACCGCACGCTGCGATTTCCCTGGCGGGAACGCCCGCACCCTCTTCCATTCGATCAACAAGGTACTGAGTCTGCCGCCGCATACCCGTATCTACCTGTGTCACGACTACCAGCCCAACGGCCGGCAGCTTCAGTTCGTCACCACCGTGGCGGAAGAGCGTAGCAATAACATCCACGTCCGCGACGGCATCAGCGAGGAGGAATTCGTGGCCATGCGGACTGCCCGTGACGCCACCCTGGCCATGCCGGTGCTGCTGCTGCCGTCGGTGCAAGTCAACATGCGCGCGGGTCAGTTGCCACCGGCCGAGGCCAACGGCATGCGCTATCTGAAGATCCCGCTGGACGCAGTCTGATCACCCACCCTGAGGAGTCATCATGAAATGCAATGTAGGCGGTATCGACCGCATCTTGAGAATCGTCATTGGCGTCGTCCTGGTCATCCTTGCGGCGACCGGCACCGTGGGATGGTGGGGCTGGCTGGGCCTGATCCCGATAGGAACCGGCTTGTTCCGCTTCTGTCCGCTGTATCCGCTGCTGGGCATCAGCAGTTGCGCTACCCGGGATCGCTGATCCCCCTCCCCTTGCTGGCCGACGCCGGGGCGTCGCCGCCAGGGGTACATCAATCGAGGAGACATTCCATGAACATCAAGCAACTGACGGCCAACTTGTCCGTCTCGGCCCAGATCATGCCTGCCGATATGGAAGAGATCGCTGCAGCCGGCTTCAAATCCATCATCTGCAATCGTCCGGACGGGGAAGCCGGCGACCAACCCAGTTTCAGAGAGGTGGAACAACAAGCTCAGACTGCGGGCATCGAGGCGCGCTATCTGCCGGTGATTCCTGGTCAGGTGGCCAATGCCCAGGCTGACGAATTCGATCGTCTGCTCGAAGATCTGCCCAAGCCCGTGCTGGCCTATTGCCGCAGTGGCATGCGCAGTACCACGCTGTGGGGGCTCTCGCGCGCCGGCCGCATGTCCACGGGGGAGATATTGACCCGTGCCGAACAGGCGGGTTACGACCTGAGCGCACTGGTGCGCAGAATCAACCAGAGCAATGCCACCCCATTCGATGTGGCCGACTCGACACACAAGGTAGTCATCGTGGGTGGTGGCGCGGCAGGGATTTCGGTGGCGTCGAGCCTGCTGGCGCGCCAGCCTGGACTGGATATTGCCATCATCGACCCGGCCGATGTCCATTATTACCAACCTGGCTGGACCCTGGTGGGCGGCGGCGTATTCAGGCCGGCGCAGACCGCCCGGGTGATGGGATCGTTGATCCCGCGCGGCGTACGCTGGATCAAATCGGCCGTGGCAGGTTTCGAGCCGGAGCGCAATGCGGTCCTGCTGGAAGGCTGCCGTGTGGTCAAGTACGAGCAGCTGGTGGTCTGTCCCGGTCTGAAACTGAACTGGGACGGCATCGAAGGCCTCACCGATACCCTGGGTCGCAACGGCGTGACGTCCAATTATCGTTATGATCTGGCGCCCTACACCTGGGAACTGGTGGAGCGCTTCAAGGGGGGCGATGCCATCTTTACCCAGCCGCCTATGCCCATCAAGTGCGCCGGTGCCCCGCAAAAGGCCATGTATCTCTCTTGCGATGCATGGCGGCACGCCGATGTACTCAAGAAATCGAATGTGCAGTTCCGCTCCGCTGGTGCGTTGCTCTTTGGCGTGGCCGAATACGTGCCAGCCTTGATGGAATACGTGCAGGCCTATGGCATCGACCTCAATTTCGGACAGACCCTGACCGCCATCGATGGTGGACGCAAGATCGCCACCTTTGCAGTCAGCTCCCCCGACGGCAGCTCACAGAAAGTGGAAGTCCCCTTTGACATGATCCACGTGGTGCCGCCGCAGACGGCGCCGGACTTCATCCGCAGCAGCCCTCTGGCCGATCCGGCCGGGTGGATCGATGTTGATCAATCGACCTTGCAACACAAGCGCTTTGCCAACATCTTCGGGCTGGGCGATGCGGCCAACTCGCCCAATGCCAAGACTGCCGCCGCGGCCCGCAAACAGGCGCCGGTGGTCGCCCACAATGTGCTCCACAACCTGGGCCGGCAATCCGTTCAGGCCCGCTACAACGGCTATGGTTCCTGCCCCTTGACCGTAGAACGCGGCAAGATCGTTCTGGCCGAATTCAACTATGGCGGCAAGCTGGCACCCAGTTTCCCGGCATGGATGCTGGATGGCACGCGTCCATCGCGCCTGGCCTGGCTGCTCAAGGAGCGCATCCTGCCGCCGCTGTACTGGGAAGGCATGCTCAAGGGACACGAGTGGCTGGCGCAACCCGAGATGGTCGGTTGAGGAGGCACAGATGAGCATGAGCCTGTTACTGGGTGCCTTGGTGGGCTGCATCATGGGGCTCACCGGTGCCGGTGGCGGTATCCTGGCCATTCCGCTGCTGGTGTTCGGCCTGCATCTGAGCGTGCCGCAGGCTGGGCCCATCGGTTTGCTGGCCGTTGGCATTGCTTCGGCGATGGGGGCGGTGATCGGTTTGCGGGCCGGCATCGTACGCTATCGCGCCGCCGCGCTGATCGCCGCCGTCGGCATTGTCCTCACTCCGCTAGGCACGTGGCTGGCCCATCAGCTCGATACCCGCTACCTGACGCTGCTGTTTGCCATTGTCATGGCATGGGTGGCCATCAAGGGCATGCGGGATGCCCGGCGCAGCAGGACGGCCGCGACTACCGTACCAGATGACTGCCCCTGCCTGCGCGACCAGAGCGGGCGCTTCGTCTGGACACCCCGTTGTGCCAGTCGCCTGGCCGTCACGGGTGGTGTGGCGGGTGTGCTCTCGGGGCTGCTCGGCGTGGGTGGCGGGTTCGTCATCGTCCCGTCCTTGCAGCGCGTGACCGACCTGGCCATGCAGTCTGTCGTCTCGACGTCGCTGGCGGTGATCGCGCTGATTTCGCTGGTCAGTGTCGGCACCAGCATGGTCAGTGGTCACTTCGATCTCGCAATTGGTTTGCCATTTTCCGCCGGCGCAATGGCCGGAATGTTGCTAGGCGGGAAGCTCGCAGTACGCTGGCACCCCGCCCATCTGAAACTGGCGTTTTCGATAGTTTGCATGGTGGTTTCTGCTGGCCTGATCATGAAGTCCATTCACTGATCATTTGGCATCCATGTTTTCATTTCAAATCCGCTTGTCGTCTCAGATTGCCGTCGGCACCTGTTGCGGTAGCACCTAATTCATCCGGGGCCCTAGACTTTTTGATAAGCGTGCTGGCTCTGCTCCCTTGTCTGGAAGCGCGACATGATCAGCGTAAGCACCGCCGAAAACACCAGCAGCCCAGCCACGAAATACAAGCCACCGGCATAGCTGCCGCTCGAGTCCTTGATCCAGCCGATCACGCTGGGCGCAACAAAGCCGCCAAGGTTGCCGATGGAATTGATGGTGGCAATGCCGGTGGCCGCGGCCGTGCCGGAGAGGAACATGGTCGGCATGCTCCACAGCGGCGGCTTGGCGAAACTGATGCCCACGTTCACCAGCGTCAAGGCCGCGATCAGCCCTACCACGCTATTGGCGCCGGCTGCGATCACCGGCCCCACCGCCGCGGCAACGCAGGCGATGATGACGATCAGACGCCCGCGCGGCGCCTCGGGCGGGAATTGGGGAATACGGACGGCCGGCTGGGCGATGGCAATCGCCGCATCGAACATGCCTTTCAACAAGGCGTCGATCCGGGCCCGCTCGGACGGTGGTTGGGCAGTGGGCATTGCGTCTCCGGCAATGGCAGGCTTGATGTGCCTGGTTTCGATTTTTTTAGCGCGAGGCCACCCGCCGGCACCCGAAACCGGGGCCGGGAGGGAGCGCTCTTGTCGGCAGAGGCGGTCCGTCGGGACCGCTGAAGAATGGCTTACGCCGCTTTTCGGGTGTGCGCCGCCTTGCTGACGAAGGCGCAGACGGCTGCGGTGACCTGCGCCGTGGTGGCCTTGCCACCCAGGTCACCGGTATGCAGCGACGGGTCGGCGGTCACGGCTTCCACAGCCTGCATGACCTGTGCCGCCGCTTCGTGCTCGCCCAGGTGTTCCAGCATCATCACCACCGACCAGAAGGTGCCCACCGGGTTGGCCAGGCCACGGCCCATGATGTCGAAGGCCGAACCGTGGATGGGCTCGAACATCGAGGGATAGCGGCGCTCCGGATCGATGTTGCCGGTGGGGGCGATGCCCAGGCTGCCGGCCAGCGCGGCGGCCAGATCAGACAGGATGTCGGCGTGCAGGTTGGTGGCCACGATGGTGTCCAGCGTGGCAGGACGGTTGACCATGCGTGCGGTGGCGGCATCGACCAGTTCCTTGTCCCACTTCACATCCGGGAATTCCTTGGCAATCTGCACCGCGATTTCATCCCACATCACCATCGCATGGCGCTGGGCATTGCTCTTGGTGATGACGGTCAGCAGCTTGCGGGGGCGCGACTGCGCCAGCTTGAAGGCGAAACGCATGATGCGCTCGACGCCGGCACGGGTCATCATCGACACGTCGGTGGCGGCCTCGATCGGATGGCCCTGGTGAACACGGCCGCCCACGCCGGCATATTCGCCTTCCGAGTTTTCGCGGACGATGACCCAGTTCAGGTCTTCTGCCTTGCAACGCTTCAGGGGCGCATCGATACCCGGCAGGATGCGGGTCGGACGCACGTTGGCGTATTGATCGAAGCCCTGGCAGATCTTCAGGCGCAGGCCCCACAAGGTGATGTGGTCGGCAATGTGCGGGTCGCCGGCCGAGCCGAACAGGATGGCATCCTTGTCGCGTAGCGCGTCCAGCCCGTCGGCCGGCATCATGGCGCCGTTCTTGCGGTAGTAGTCGCCACCCCAGTCGAAGTCCTCGAAGTCGAACTTGAATGTGCTGCTGGTGGCGGCCAGCGCCTCCAGGACCTGACGACCCGCTGGTACGACTTCCTTGCCGATGCCGTCACCCGGAATGGTTGCGATGCGATAAGTCTTCATGTCTCCGGCCTTTCATAAAATGTTTTGGTGAGTGGCACTCTACTGGCGTTCGCTCTACAAAAACCGGTGCTAAACTCAAAGCATCCTTAACTTCAATTTAACAATCGCGTATGCAAGACGTGGTTCTTCCTTTGGATTTACGCTTCTTCTCGGTGCTGGCGATGGCCGGCAGCCTGTCGGCGGCGGCTCGCGAGCTGGGCCTGACGACGGCAGCAGTGAGCAAGCACCTGAGCCAGATGGAGAGCCGCGCCGGCGTGCCGCTGGTCAACCGGACCACCCGCCGCATGACCCTCACCCCGGAGGGGGAGCTTTATCTGGAACACGCCCGTCGTATCCTGGATGAAATCGACGAACTGTCCGAACTGCTGGGGAGTTCCAAGCGGCGTCCGGAGGGCTTGCTGCGTGTCAATGCCACCCTGGGTTTCGGACGCAGCCATGTGGCGCCGGTGATCTCGAAATTCGTTGCCGAGTATCCGCAGGTCGCGGTGCAACTGCAGCTATCCGTGATGCCCCCGCCGTTGACCGACGACAGCTTCGATGTCTGCATCCGCTTCGGCGAGCCGCCCGATACGCGGGTCGTGGCCAGGCGTCTGGCGCCGAACGCAAGGTTGCTGTGTGCCGCGCCCCAATACCTGGCGCGACGCGGCATGCCCGTCACGCCACACGACCTGACCAAGCACAACTGCGTGGGAATCCGGCAAGGGGACGAAGCCTACGGGCTATGGCGGCTCACCGCCGGAAGCGGCGCCTCTTCCAAGACGGAGGCAGTGAAGATTCGCGGCAACCTGACCACCAACGATGGCGAGATCGCGGTGAAATGGGCCCTGGAAGGGCATGGAATCCTGCTGCGGGCGGAATGGGATGTACGGGGCTACCTGGAAGACGGGCGGCTGGTTCGGGTCCTGCCCGGCTGGCAGTCGCCCAATGCCGATATCTATGCCGTCTACTCCCAACGTCATCAGATGTCCAACCGGATCCGGGCCTTCGTGGATTTCATTGCGGTACAACTGGAACTGGCCGATATCGCACCGGCTGGCCGTCATGAACCCGGCGGAAGCGTTCGTCAGCCACGGCGCAAGCGGAAGATCACGCCTTAGGGGCTTAGGGGCCGTTAGGGGCTGTCGATCCGCCGCATGGCGGTTTTCGAAACGGCTAACGATGCAGCCGGCTCGACGCCGCCTGTCACCGCTCCAAGTCAGTATCTTCTGACCCCGGAGACGGCGCCTGCTGACCACCCTCTCCTTCATGATTTCTCTGCTGGTGCCATGCGAGCGTCAGCGCTTCGTGGGTTTCCAGCCTGGCGCGGGCGGCCGCCAGTTCTATTTCCGTCTCCTGTAATTGCTTGCGGGCGCCGGCCAGGGCTTCCTCGGTCTGGGCCCGGCTGGCCTGCAGGCTTGCCAGTGCTGCATTCCTGTCGGCCAGTTGCGCCTCCAGCACCTGCTTGCCGGCCGCCACCTGCTGCAGCGATTCCAGCTGCTGCTCGCGCCGATCCGCCAGTGCCTGTTGCTCCACCAGGGCTTGCCGTGCATGCGAGAGGTCGGCCACCAGGCGCACCCCTTCCTGGTTGACGCGGGTGATTTCCGTCTGCTTGACGATGAGCTCCTGGCGCAGTTGACGCAGTTCGGCCTGCACCGTCTGGAGTTGCTGCTCATGCTGCCGCTGATCCTGCTCGCGCTGTTCCTTGGCGGCGCTGCGGTAGTGGTCCAAGGCAGCGCGGGCGTGCTGGTGCTTGTCTTCGAGAGAGAGACGATGCTGCTCGTTTTCCTCCAGGCGTTCCTGCAAGGCGGTGGAGCGCACCTCCAGTGCACGCAGGGCGACGGCCTGTTGCTGGCATTCCTCCCGGCTGCTTTCGTGGGCGGCCCGGGCAGCGATCAGGGCTTTTCCGGCCAGGTCCAGGCGGGTCGACAAATCCGCATTGGCCGCGTTGGCCTCGGCCAGGGCCTGCTCCATCCGGGCCGTGACCGCCCTCACCTCTTCCCGGGCGGCAATCACGCGCTCATCGGCCTCGGCCTGCAACTGGGATGCCAGGCGCTCCACCATCTCCTGCAGGGCGGCGCTGATGCTGCGGGGTTGTTGTGCGATGCCCTCCTCTTCTTCCAATTCCTTCAGATATTTGTGGATGGTGGTCTTGGACCCGGTATTGCCCAGCTCCACGCGTACTGCATCCACGGAGGGGTGCCGGCCCAGCGCCAGCAGGCTGTCGCGGGCTTTCTTCACTTCCGATTTGTACAAGCCGGTCCGGGCCATGATCGCTTCCTGTTATTTGATGATGTATTACATAATACGTAATTACGTAATACAAATGAAGGGATGTCGCCAAATATAATCTTAATATTGAGATTGGATATTGGCTGATTATCTGTTCCCATCGGCTAAAATGCCGCTTTTCAGCCCTGCTCTTCCTCTTTTGCGCCTGATGCGCGCGACTCGCCATGATTGCCATTGACGACTACCTGCACGCTGCCACCCGCGATAACACCCGTCGCAGCTACCGTGCCGCCGTGAAGCACTTCGAGGAGGAATGGGGCGGCTTCCTGCCGGCCACGGCGGACGGGATTCTGCGTTACCTGGCCCGCTATGCCGGCGTGCTGGCGCACAACACGCTCAAGCAGCGGGTCTCCGCGCTGGGCCAGTGGCACATCGACCAGGGCTTTCCAGACCCGACCAAGGCGCCGGTGGTCCGCAAGATGCTGCGCGGCATCCAGGAAGTGCATCCCGCCCAGGAAAGGCGTGCCCGCCCGCTGCAACTGGATGCGCTGGAGCAGGCCGTGGGCTGGCTGGAGCAGCAACAGGACCTCGCTCGCCAGCAGGGCCGCTCTGCCGATCTGCTACGGCATGCACGCGACAAGGCCTTGTTGCTGATCGGTTTCTGGCGGGGCTTTCGGAGTGATGAACTGGCACGCCTGGAAGTGGAGCGCATCGAGGCGGTGGCCGGCCAGGGCATGCGCATCCAGCTGCCGCGCACCAAGACCGACCGCAGTCTCAAGGGCAGCACCTATCTGACGCCGGCGCTGTCGCGGCTTTGCCCGGTGGCGGCCTATCTTGACTGGCTGGCGGTGAGCGGCGTGCGCAGCGGTCCGGTATTGCGCGGCATCGATCGCTGGGGCCGCATCAGCGAGGATGCCATCCATGCCGCCAGCATCATTCCCCTGCTCCGGCGCATTCTGGGCGCGGCCGGCATTGCCGATGTGCATCTGTACAGCGCGCACTCCTTGCGCCGCGGCTTTGCCAGCTGGGCCAGCGCCAATGGGTGGGAGCTGCGCACACTGATGGAATATGTCGGTTGGAAGAACATCAGCTCGGCCTCGCGCTACGTGGATTCGCATGACCCCTATCACCGCGACATGCTGGAGCGCTTGCTGCCGCCCAAGCCTTTGCCTTCACCCGCAATCGATGCGCCAGACAGCTAAGGCCGGCATTTTGACGCAACGCGCTGCCGCAAGCATGCCGACAGTGGCAAACTGGCGTCTTTGGAAAACATTGGCTGGCATGCATCTTGATAGAGGGTGCTTACCGACATGGAAGGAATCCACATGAACAAGCTGCACATCGAAGGGCATTTCGACCCCGCCACCAGTACCGTCAGCTATATCGTGCTGGATCGCTCCACCGGACAATGCGCACTGCTGGACAGCGTGCTGGATTACGACCCCAAGTCTGGTCGCACCGCGACGGCCAGCGCCGATCTGCTGATCCGGCGCGTGGGGGAACTGGGCGCCTCGGTCCAGTGGATCCTGGAAACACACGCCCACGCCGACCACCTGTCGGCGGCTCCCTATCTCAAGCGCAAGCTGGGCGGGCGTATCGCCATCGGCGAACACATCCGCCAGGTGCAGGGTGTGTTCGGCAAGTTGTTCAATGCGGGGGGTGACTTTGCCCGGGACGGTAGCCAGTTCGATCACCTGTTTGCCGATGGCGAACGGTTCCAGATCGGTGAGCTTCATGCCCGCGTGATGCATACACCGGGCCATACGCCGGCCTGTATCACCTATGTCGTGGAAGAAGCCGGCGAGGTCGCGGCCTTCGTCGGCGATACCCTGTTCATGCCCGACTACGGCACCGCCCGCTGCGACTTCCCTGGCGGCAATGCGCGCACCCTGTTCCGCTCCATCCACGAGGTTTTGAGTCTGCCGGCGCACACCCGGATCTATCTGTGCCACGACTACCAGCCCAATGGCCGTGCCCTGCAATTCGAGACCACCGTCGCCGAGGAGCGCCAGAACAACATTCATGTGCGTGACGGTATAAGCGAAGAAGAATTCGTCACCATGCGCAGCGCCCGTGATGCCACCCTGGGTATGCCGGTATTGCTGCTGCCTTCGGTGCAAGTGAACATGCGCGCCGGCCAGTTGCCGCCGCCTGAGGACAACGGCGTGCGCTACCTGAAGATTCCGCTGGACGCGGTCTGAACGGCTCCGTCCTCAGCCAATCAGTCTCTCAGTCTATTTGCAGTCCGGATTTCCGTGCGTGCGCAGGCACTGGCTGCGGGCGCAGGCGGCGATGACCTGGTCGCGGCCGTATTCGTTGATGTCGACCGTGACGTATACCGGGTATTGCTGGTACTCGGTGCGGGTGATGTCCTGGCAGACAGTATCGGTACGGTTGCCGTTGGTGACTGAGTTGCAGCGGGTCTGCCCGGTCGGCACCTGGATGGGGCGGGTACGCATTTCCATGCGGGTCTGGTTGATCACCGGGTATTGCGCGTAAGCCGCCGGTGCACACTGGCTTTCGGTGGCGCGATAGGCTTCGGTGGCACAGCCCGATAGCGCCAGCCCCAGGCACAACATGGCAAGGTAGTGCCACGGCGCGCGCTGCCGCGCCTGGCCAATCGACCGGCGCGACCGGTGCGACAGGCCAGGGCCGGGCAAGGGGCCGAGGGCGGGCTGGGTGGGTTTCATGGGTTCTCCGGCGATCAGGGTAGGCAAAACGGCGATCATGCTACCTCAAATACCGGGCGTCCCGGGGTTTTCAAAGAGCCAGACCCTGCCAGCCGCCCTGCTTCCACTGCACCAGCCCACTGCCGGCAAAGCGCCACAGATGCAGCCATCCATGCTGCAGCAGCTGCCGCACGATGGCATGGCGGGAGACGATGTCGTCGATGGCTGCCTGCGGGGCGTCCACCACTACCGTCAGCCGCAAGGGCTCATGCACCCACTGCTGGCCGTCATGCAGTGACTGGCGCGACAACCCGATGCGCAGATCGCCGCCATTGCCTTCGAATACGCCAATGGTGCCGCCCACCACGTTGTGCAGCAGCTTGTTGCCGCTGCCCAGCCGCACCGGGTCGCTGGTGGACGCGTGGTACTGCCAGTTGATCCAGTGGGTCACCAGCATGGGTGCGGTCATCAGCAGTTCCAGCACGCTGCCGTCGGCGTCCTGACTGGCGTCGTAATCGTGCAGGAAGCAGCGACCGCCCAGATCCAGCCCACGGCTGCGCGCGCGGGGCGCAATCAGAAAGGCGGCATTGCCGGTGAGCCCCCATTCCGGGCGGGTCTCGGCACCGTCATTGGCGCGCCGGCGCAATGCCTTCAACAGGGCTGGCGGCGTCAGCCTGTCCTGCAGGCCGAGCCGGCCGGCGCGTTCACGGCGCACCCGATCGCCGGCCTCGGCCAGGGTCGGTTGCAAGGCATCCCAGCGCTGGCGGGCGTTCGTCGGCAAGAGGTCCAGATCGAAGGCCTCCACCTCGTCGGTGGTGGTGTTGTGCAGGAGGGCCAGGAAGCGGCTGTCCTCGGGAATGAGGATCCCCCGCTCCAGCAGGCCGCGCCGCACCTCGATCTCATTGAGTAGCTGTGCCAGCGTACGGGCATTGACCTCGCCGGTCTGGCCGCAGCAGGCGCCACAATCCAGGGCGGCCGCATGCGCATTGTTGGCCGACTGGCTGCCATGGCCCACCAGCAGCACCAGCGGCGCGATCTGCCGATCCAGTCCCATGGCGTGCAGCACCCGCGCGGCCAGGGTGATCTTGTCGGGAAGCGAGATGGCGTTCAATTGCGGACGGCAGAGCTGGCGGTACCGGCTCGGCAAGCCGTGCAGGTCGTCCCGCGCGCGTTCGGCCTGTCCGGGGCGCAACCACTTCCACAAGCCCCCCAGCGCCGTCACGCCGGCCACCTCGACGAAGGAAAACGCCGACCCCGGCCAGCGGGTATTGCCCTGCCACTGTTCCTGGGTGGCCAGGGTCTGGCGCCGGCTGCGGCCCACGGCGTCGGTCAGCACGCTGCTGGGCCGGGCGGCACCGGCTGGCTGGATGGCGTCGCGCACTTGGTAGGCCGGTGCCAGCAGGCCAGGCAATTGCGGACGACTGGCTTCGCTGGCCAGCGGGGTATAGGCCACCGGCAGACCGAAGAAACCGGCAAAGCCCAGGGTCTGCATGCCGGGATGCACGCTCTCCAGGGCGCGGCGCAAGGGCTCGCTGCGCACGTCGATGCAGAAGGCGGCTTGCACCTCGATGGTAGGCGCAGCGCTCGCGGTGGGCTCGCCATGGCGCTGCAGTTGCTGCGCCAGACGGCGCTGATAGCCGGCCTCCAGGGCCACCTGCCAGAGTTCGTCCACCAGCAGATCGTGCTGCGCCTGTTGCAACCGTTCCGGCGACCGCGCCCAGGCCTGCTGGACGGTGTGAAAAGCGTGACCGGCCGCGGCATCGTCCTTGCACTCCAGCAGCAAGGCGCCCCAGGCCATGCGGATGGCCAGCAGTTCGCGCAGGTGCTGGTCCTCGCCCTGTTCAAGGCGCGCCTGCCAGCCTAGATACGCGCACCAGGAGGCCCAGCCATTGACCGTCAGCAGCACTGCTTCCAGATAATCGGCCCAGACTTCACTGGGCAGGCCCAGGTGCTGCATGACCCAGCGCTCGGCCTCATGGGCGCTGGCCGGCAAGGCGCGGATCCCATCGGCGATGTGTGGCAGGCCCATCAACAGGCCGATGCCGTGGTCATGCTCCAGCGTCTCGCGCCAGAAGGCGTAGAGGCCCATGCCGCGCTGCGGCTGCCAATCGGCCTGGTGACGGTCGAAATAGGCGGCACAGGTCTGGCTGACCTGGTGCGTGATGGCCTGCCGCCAGGATAGCCGGGTATGGCGCTGCGGATCGTTGTCCAGGACGTCGATCAGCAAGGGCAGCCGCTGCACCTGGGTGGGCGAGGTCAGCATCGCCAGGCAATGGGCCTCGTCGATGCCACGGTCGGCCGCTTCCTGCGACTGTTGCAGCGCATAGCGCAAGTCGTCGCGGGTGACGCGGCCCTGCTCCCAGGCCTGGCGCAACTGCTCCTGCGGCGGGAAGACCTGGATCCCGCCCAGCAGCAGCATGCGCGCAGCAACCTGGCGCAGCGGCATACCCACGCGGGTCCAGTGGGGATTGACGGCAATGGCGCGATCCAGTGGCCAGGCCGGGGCAATGGCGCCGCAGGCGTCCTGGCAGGCTTGTTCGAGCAGGCGGTCCTGTTGCCCGGTCCAGGCCTGTGCCTGCACCGGCGCGCTGGCCAGCGCTGCCTGGGCATTCTGATGGAAGGCATTCATGGGTGTTCTCCTTGTGATCCGGATCTGGCTGGCTCAATGCCGGGCATCGCCCAGCAAGCTGGGCGCGGTCTGCGTTGTACCCTGATTTGCGGCCGCCCGGCGCGCTTTGGGCGCCCAGTCGGATGGCCACAGGGTCAGGGCCAGGCGGGTGTAGGCCTCATCCAGGTAGAAGCCGGCGTAACTGCGGCGACGCCATGCCGCCATGGCTTGCGGGCGAAGCTGCAGCAAGCCCATGCAGACATACAGGGCCAGCATGGTCAGCAGTGCCAGCACACCGTAGCCGGTGCGGGGGAAATCGACGATCTGCAGCGGCAACAGGTGCGCCACGAGAGCGGCCAGCGTCAGGCCGGCGGCGCCACCCAGCCCCAGGCCGACGCTGCGCAGGCCTGCCCCCTCCGGCCGCTGCGGCAGCCACAACAAGGGTGCCCAGGCCAGGGCCAGCACCCCGCTCCACCACCACGGCCATGCCGCATGGGGACTGACGCCTTGCAGGGCCACGACCAACGCAGCGCTGAGCAGCGGTGCTGCGACCACGCTGGCCGTGGATGGCAGGGCCGGCGCATGCAGGGCTTGCAGCCGGGTGTCCCGCACCACCGACGAGGCGGACAGGAAGGCATGCGCCTTGTACAGTGAATGACCGATCAGATGCAGGGCCGCAAACATGTACAGGCCGGCAGCGCATTCGAGCAGCATGAAACCCATCTGCGCCACGGTGGACCACGCCAGCTTCACCTTGATGCTGATGCGTGTGAGCATGACCAGCCCGGCCAGCAGCACCGTCCCGCCACTGAACACCAGCAGCACGCTGCGCGCGGCCACGGCCTGCTCCAGCAGCGGTGCAAAGCGCACCAGCACGAAGCCGCCGAGGTTGACCACGCCTGCATGTAGCAGGGCCGAGACCGGCGTGGGCGCCTCCATCACCTGGATCAACCAGCCGTGCACCGGCAGCAAGGCGGTACGCAGGATTACCGCCAGCACCAGGCAGAGTGCGCTCAGCTGCAGGCCCGGGGACATGGCATGTTGCTCCGCGTGAGGCAGGTGAGCCAGGTGAGACCAAAGCGCCGGCAACGAACCGCTGCCGACTGCCGACCACGCCAGTGCGGCCGCTGCGACCAACAGCACATCGGCCAGGCGGTCGGCGATGCGTTTCTTGTACGCCGCCAGGCGAGCGAAGGGCCGGTCCGGGTAGAAGCACAGCAGCTTTTCCAGCGCCAGCCCGACCAGCGCCCAGGCGGCGATGAGCACCAGCCAGTGGTCCGCCAGCAGCAAGAGGTGCACGGCCATCAGCACCACCGACAGGGCCGCGATGTACTGGCGCTGACCGCCCTCCCCCTGCAGGTAGCGTGCCGAAAAGCTGCCGATCACCGTGCCCAGGCCCTGCACCAGCAGCGCCAGCACCAGACCGAGGGTGGACGTACCCAGAACCCCGGGCCAGGGAGCGCCATGGCAATCGAAGAACAAGGCTGCCACGGCCAGCGACAATGCCAGCAACAGCGCCAGGCCTGAGAGTGCCTGGTAACAACGCCACAGGCGCGTGGCTGGCAGCGAGGTGCCGGCCGCCAGGGTGGCCATGGCGAACATCAGCCCGGGCGCCGCCCAGGCTGCGCAGGAAAGAACGGAAATGGTGGTCATGACAGGAAGCCTCATGCAGTGCGATGGCGGGATGATGCTTGTCAAAGATCGTTCTGTAAATTACATTTATATGAACAAATCAATCTATAAAAAAGAACGATGCGACTAGAACAGCTTAATTTCCATCATCTGCGCTATTTCTGGCGAGTCGCCAAGCTCGGCCATTTGACCCGCGCGGCGGAAGAGCTCCATACCTCGCAATCGGCGGTGTCAGCCCAGATTCGTCAGCTGGAAAAGCAGCTGGAAGAAGATCTCTTCATCCGCGAGGGCCGTCGACTGAGCCTGACTGATACCGGTCAACTGGTCTTCACCTATGCCGACAATATCTTCGGCTTGAGCCAGGAAATGCTGGGCCGCCTGGAAGGCCGCTCCGCCGGCATCACCCGGCTGCGGGTGGGCAGCGTGGCGACGCTGTCGCGTAATTACCAGGAAAACTGGCTGAGGCCGATCATGTCGGACGCCAGCGTGTCGCTGACCCTGGAATCGGGCTTGCTGGAGGGCCTGCTGGAGCGCCTGGTGCAACACCAGCTGGACGTGGTCCTGGCCAACGAGACGGTGCCCTCCGACCCGGATCGTCCGCTGCACTGCCGTTTCCTGGGCAGCCAGGCAGTATCGGTGGTGGGCCCGGCGCAGCGCTGGGAAAGCCGCAGCCTGCGTATCCCGCAAGATCTGGAAGGCGTGGATATGGCCCTACCCGGGCCGCGCCACGCACTGCGCATGCAGTTCGACGCCCTGTGCATTTCCAACGATGTGCGCCCTCGCATGCGCGCCGAAGTCGACGACATGGCCATGCTGCGACTGATCGCCCGCGACAGCGGCTGGCTGACCGTCCTCCCGGAAGTGGTGGTGCAGGATGAACTGCGCAACGGCACCCTGGTCGTGGCCGGGCAGACCAGTGAACTGGTCGAGAGCTTCTACGCCATCACCACGCCCCACCATCATCACGACGAATGGCTAGACAAGCTGCTCGGCGCCGGGCCGGACGCATCTAGAGGGAAGCGTATCGCCGCCAAGTGAAAATCCATAGACGACTGCTATTGCCGTATTGGCAATGATTGCATTTCGTGCATGTGGCTCAATAGCACTGTTGTCATTGGAGTAATAGCGTACACTGGGGCAGTTCAGGATGAGCTTTGTCAAAGCCACCTGCTCCACGATAAGAAACGCGGCGGGGAAGATGAGAAAGGCACTTTTCAGGTATCGCAACGAGTTGGTCCGGATCGAGCTCAAATGTCCGGCCAGCCCCGACGGCGGTGCTACAGGCGGCAGTGGAAGAACCGGTGTCGGTGGGTGGACCTGGGATCTCTATATCAATGGCGAACTGCAGTTTTGCGGACAGGACGCGCCTTTTGCATTTGCCGAAGAAGCCATGGCGGCCGCCAGACAGGCCAGTTGTCGGCTGATCGATCTGCTGCACGCCGCTTCCTGAATCATCCGGGCGAGGATCTCGCCAACACCGGTCCGCCGCCTGCTTGCTTGCGCGACCTCTGCCGCAGCCCCGCCCGCACTCCTGCCTGCAGTCCCTTCTCTTTCCTGCCCCTTTTCTGAAATCCTTGCGTTGTACGTTTGCGGCCATTATTATATATTTTAATATATTATATATTTGAATATTGATTCACATGAGCAACGCCCCCCCGCCACGCGCCGAACAGATGCGTCAGGCCGCCGGTGAAGCGGTCACCGCCCTAAAGGTCCTTGCCAATGAAGACCGCCTGCTGCTGATGTGCCAGCTGTCGCAGCAGGAGATGTGCGTCAGCGAACTGGAAGAAGCGCTTGATATCCGGCAGCCCACCCTGTCGCAACAATTGGGCGTGCTACGCAACGAGGGCGTGGTCACTACCCGCCGCGACGGCAAGCGCGTCTACTACCGTGTGGCCGATGAACGGCTGCTGGCGATGCTCGAACTGATGTACCAACTCTACTGCCCGAAGGAATGAACATGCACATTGCGTGGAACAGTTTTACCCCCGGCGGGGCGCTGGTGGGAGGTATGCTGATCGGGGCCGCTGCCGCCCTGCTGGTGCTTTTCACTGGCCGCATTGCCGGTATCAGCGGCATCGTGGCCGGGCTGCTGCAGCCCCCCTCGCGCGACACCGGCTGGCGCGTCCTTTTCGTGCTGGGACTGTTGCTGGCGCCGCTGCTCTATAGCGCCATCACTGCTCTGCCCGCGGTGCACATCGACGCCGGCTACCCGCAGGTCGTACTGGCCGGCTTGCTGGTGGGGGTGGGCACGCGCTACGGCGCCGGCTGCACCAGCGGGCATGGCGTCTGTGGCTTATCCCGCTTTTCCCCGCGTTCGGCAGTCGCCACTGCCAGCTTCATGGGCGCCGGCTTCGTCAGCGTCTACCTGCTGCGCCACCTGGCCGGATTCTGAGTTCACCATCCATGGATGCAAAGATGAATAACAAAGAGATGCTCGCTGCGCTCGCTGCAGGGGTAGCCGGCCTCCTGTTCGGCCTGGGACTGATCGTTTCCGGCATGGCCGATCCGGCCAAGGTACTCGGCTTTCTTGATCTGGCGGGGGCGTGGGATCCTTCGCTGGCCTTCGTGATGGGTGGAGCGATCGGGGTCGGTGTGATCGCTTTCGCGCGCGCCCGCAAGATGCAGCAATCGCTGCTGGGACAGCCGATGCAACTGCCCGCTGCCACGCGCATTGACCGGCGCCTGATTCTGGGCAGTCTGCTGTTTGGGGTCGGCTGGGGAATCGCCGGCATCTGCCCGGGCCCGGCACTGGTGCTGCTGGGTGAGGGAGAACGGAAAGGGATGGCCTTCGTCGTCGCGATGCTGGCGGGGATGGTGCTGTTCCGATGGCTGGAGAGCAGGTCACGCCACGGCAGTCAGAGCTGAACGTAGAGGTTCATACCCTCTGCCGGATTTGCACCCGGCCTGCTGCGGCGTCGTGTCGCTGCCCTTCAACTGTGGCCGGCGGCCTGGAACATCCCCAGCAAGGAAACGCCACCGATTAGCGCCAACACCGCAATGGCGGCAACGATTGCGATGGCAGTCTTGGGCTTGCGATCGGACATGATGTTCTCCTTCTGGTGATGGTGCTATGTCAGGCTCTGCAGCGTCAGCGAAAATGAATAGGCGATGATGTGGACCACAATAACAGGCCACTGAAACCGACGGCATCGGCCGCTACCTCGAATGCCCCATCATCCCGTCTGTCATCCTCGTGGGACTGCAGGAAGTCAGCGCCCGTCAGTTTCTTCACCAAGCGGCCAACAAATGCGAATTGCCCTCATTTTCGCTAATTGTCATGGCATTCTCGCCGCCCCACCCCTAGAATCTGCGCCATTCCGACACCTCGCCTACTGCATAGCCATGCCCAGATTCCATCTCGAACATCACAAGGTCGATGCCATTTCCTGGCTGCGTGCCGCCGTCCTGGGTGCCAACGACGGCATCGTCTCCACTGCCAGCCTGCTGGTGGGCGTGGTGGCCGCCAACGCCAGCCACGAAAACGTATTGCTGACGGGCGTGGCTGGCCTGGTGGCTGGTGCCATGTCCATGGCCACAGGCGAATATGTCTCCGTGCATTCCCAGGCTGATAGCGAAAAGGCGGCCTTGGGCCAGGAGAAGGAAGAACTGGCAACCGACCCCGAGGGCGAACATCGCGAGTTGATGGCGATCTATATGCGCCGTGGCCTGAAGCAGGAAACTGCTAACCAGGTAGCGACCCAGTTGATGGCCCACGACGCCCTGGACGCCCATGCACGCGATGAGCTGGGCATCTCCGAAACCACCACCGCGCGCCCGGTACAGGCAGCACTGGTCTCGGCGCTGAGTTTCGCGGTGGGCGCAGCCCTGCCGCTGGCCGTGGTATGGCTGGCCCCTGCAGGCGTGCTGCTGGAGGCGATCGTGATCGCTGCCCTGTTGTCGCTGGCGGTGCTGGGCGCGGTCGCGGCCCGGACCGGGGGCGCCAACCTCTGGAAGGGGGCCTTGCGGGTCAGCCTGTGGAGCTCGCTGGCCATGGCCAGCACTGCGGCCATCGGTTCATTCTTCGGTGCGGCGGTCTAGACGGGCCAGCGCGGTCACAGCCAGCCCAGCCATTGGCCCCAGACCAGTTGCCCCAGATAGCGTGAGGGCAGCAGTGTGAAGAGCCCCGCCACCAGACAGGCGCCGACATAGATGCCCTGCATGGTGCGCCGATGCTGGACGATGTCTCCGCGCCGGGCTGCGGTGACGGCGCGATAGAGCCCCGCCCCGGTCAACGGCACCAGCAGATGCAGTGGCGAAAACCCGCCGACATTGGGCAAGTCATGCGAACGGATGAAGAGCGCTGACAGCGCGGTGATGACCATACAGCCCAGCCAGCCATAACCGAGGACGCGATGCCAGCGCGGACGTACCGTGCGACCCAGGCGGGTCCAGAGGGCGAGCGGCCCAATCAATACGGCACCAATGGCGGCACCAAGATGAAGGCCTACTGGAAGAGTGAGTGACATGGCGAGCAATCATGATTTCGATGGCTGATGGTGCTGCGCCATCGCCGACGACTCAAGAAATTTGCGACGACATTCGATTTTGAGGCCGCGAAACGCATTTATCAGGGCCTGTTCACCTTCAATCTGCGAGATTTGTTGGCCCCAGAAGGCAGGCACTCGTAGACTGAAGGTGAACAGCCCCTAAAGCGCAAACGGGAGTCGTGCCATGATCCAGTCCTGGAGCGAAGGAGGAAACTGGATCGCACGTAACGGCATATCGGCGCTCTGGTCCTGATACAGGATCGCATCGCTGCCAAAGCGCAAAGCTTCGTGTTCTTCGTCGAATTTCCCGATAAGAAAATATCTTCGCGCGAGCTTTTGTCCCTCTGAATCTTTTATCAGGAGCCTGACCACCTGCCCTCTTCCGATCAGAGCCGGGGCTTGGCACAAGGTGATGTCATAGGCTGATCCACCGATCGACACCGGTCCGCCGTTCAACTCCTGGGTGGTGTCGTCGCAGTCTGCGTAGCGAGTTTCGTAGAAGTCGTCAGCAAGCCAAATGCCAAGAGTGAGCGTGAGCAGGAAGATCATTACGACTGTCCAACGTCGTCGCTTTCGCCCAATAAATCGGGCAAATATCAACAAGAGCAGTAGGGCTGACACCAGTCCGGCAACGGCCAGGTTGCTTCCGACGTCAAGAATTAAGAAGATGACGCTTCCGGTCAGCCAGTCAGGCGGTGCGATAAAAGCGGCGGCTATACAGAGCGCTAACAGGAGATATGCAACGCGTCTCACATTCGCTCCGTATCCCGGCACAACTGCCGCAAAGCGATGTGGATGGGTTTTTCTAACCTCACGCATTGCGGCTTTGAAAAAATCCAGAAATCTCCACCTCGGTGGTGCTTTGTCCGCCACTCATTGAAGCTTTTGTTGAAGATGGGATAGTGGACGTCATCCCTACGGAATTTACCGAAGAGTCCAGTTCGCCTATCTACGGGCATGCCCATCAACCTGTTATGTAGACGTACCGAACCATCCGACAGGTCGACCGGCGAAGCGGTGGTGGCCTGAGCCTTTACAAATTCCTGAACATGATTGGCCCAATCGCCGATCATGCCTCCCAAAAATACCAGCATGCCAGTCTTGTTCCAATGCCCGAGATATTGGGAGGTTTCGCTATCTGAATGGTCGTTGAACGAATAATTGTCACGTACGTACACGTAGACGTGAGTTACCCGGATAGATGGGTTCATACAAAACGTCTTGGTCTTCCCGAGATTGTCATATTGAAAGTACTTCTCTCCTACGACTTCGACACGACCTACCGCCACACAAATACTGAAATTGGCCAGCGCTGCGGCCAGGTCCGTCATGGCCAAATCTCGGCCGATCGTTTCGTAGTTCGAAATGCGCATATGCTGAAATTGCCATTTCTTGTGAAACAAAGGGAGGTTAGTTAAATCCGTCGCCGTGTTGATCGCCAGCGACTGGCGTGCTCTGAAAGCATCTTGGGTGACATTCTCCACGCAGAACTTGAGTGCGGACTTCGCTTCGGGCGTGTAGATAGCGCGCTCCAGCAGATAGCGATACTTCCATTCCACCACGCCGAATCTCCTGACCCAATTGAGGGTGATGCTGTCATCCACAGGTAGGTCGGCACCGGCCGTTTTATCCCAAACAAGCTCAGGACTTGAAAACCATTTCCTGGCCAATCTTGCGGAGACAGGCCATCCCATGTTTTCCATGGCATCAGGAATGTCCAGCATGTCGAAAGCCGGTAGCTCATCGCAGTGCTCGGCCTCGAATATCCCTGGATCGAGAAGCTCTGCCGCCCGGGCCTTAGCCTGGGAATCCCCAGGTGCCAGAAGCGGCTTCTGTTTTTCCAATTGCCGGGCCAGTGTCTTCTGCCGGTCGGCCTCCCGCTTCCCGGGTCGGTTCGGGCGTGAGCCCCCTATCGCAGAAGGCGTCACATCAGCGGGAAGCACTTCCCCTGGAGCCGGGCGCGACATGGATACGGTCTGCTCACTGACCAGGGGCACGCATCCCTGTAGTCCGGAAAACAATTTCCAGGCAGGTTTTGCAAATGGAAGACTCGACGAAGCAAGTCGGTAATACGGCTGTTTTCTTGCTTTGGAATTCACCCACGACTCCTCGATGACGGGCCGGGTGTCGAAATCCAGACGTTCCTGCACCCGGTTTCCAGTGCATCAGAAATGGTGGAATGGCTCCGGGATGCACTGTGGGCGTGGATGATGGCGCAAGCTCGACGTCACCTGTCAATGAATGAATACAATGCCAAGGATTTCTAGAAATATTTAAATTGGCAAGATAAATAACGAGTGCCGGCGAACTGCTTTTCGGCGCTGCAAGCCCCTCACGTTCTGCAGGACAGAGCAGACCTCCCCGGGTCAGCTCGCCGTATCACGCTCCTCACCCACCAGCTCCCGCACCCGCCGCGCCAGCACATCGGCTGCGAACGGCTTGGTCAATACCTGCATGCCCCGTTCCAGGTGGCCGTGGTTGAGCACTGCGTTCTCGGCATAACCGGTCACGAACAGCACCGGCAAATCCGGTCGCGGCGCGCGGATGGCGTCGGCCAGTTGGCGGCCATTCATGCCATTGGGCAGGCCGACGTCGGTGATCAGCAGGTCCAGCTCCGGATAGGCTTGCAGCAGCTTCAGGGCGGTCGGCCCATCTTCGGCCTCCAGCACGCTGTAGCCCAGGTCGGACAGGACCTCCACGGTCACCATGCGCACCAGCGGTTCATCGTCCACCACCAGGATGGTCTTGCTGCCTGGCGCTGCCGTGGCGCCGGCTTCGTCCGGCATGAGCAGGTCTTCTTCGCCCGCCTGGCCGTGGTGGCGCGGCAGGTAGATGCAGAGGGTGGCGCCCTGGCCCAGTTCGGAATAGATGCGTACCGCACCGCCCGACTGGCCGGCAAAACCATACACCATGGACAGGCCCAACCCCGTCCCCTGCCCCGTGGGCTTGGTGGTGAAGAAGGGATCAAAGGCACGCGCCACCACGTCCGGCGACATGCCGGTGCCGGTATCGCTCACGCATAGGGACACATACTGGCCCGGCGTCACACCGCGCTGCATGGCCGCCATGTCGTCCAGCCAGCGGTTGGCAGTCTCGATGGTGAGGCGGCCCCCATGCGGCATGGCGTCGCGGGCATTGATGCAGAGGTTGAGCAAGGCGTTTTCCAGTTGGCCGACGTCCACGAAGGTATGCCAGAGCCCGCCGGCGGCAATGGTTTCCACCGTGATGGCCGGGCCGACGCTGCGGCCGATCAGTTCGTGCATGTCGGCCACGATGCGATTGAGATCGGCGGGCTTGGGGTCCAGCGTCTGGCGTCGCGAAAACGCCAGCAGGCGCTGGGTCAACGCGGCAGCACGCTTGACGGCGGACTGGGCGCCGTTGAGGTGACGTTCGATGTCGCTGATGCGGCCCTGGGCCATGCGCACCTTCATCAGTTCCAGGCTGCCGCTGATGCCGGCCAGGATATTGTTGAAGTCGTGCGCCAGGCCACCGGTCAGTTGCCCCACCGCTTCCATCTTCTGCGCCTGGCGCAGGGCCTCCTCAGCTTCCAGCAAGGCGTTGGTCCGTTCCTGGACGCGCTGTTCCAGGGTCTCATTGAGCGAGCGCAAGGCGGCCAGGGCGCGGTCACGCTCGGCTTCGACGGCGCGCCGGCCTTCGATATCCATCAACACTCCGGGGAAGGTGCTGGGTACGCCATCCGGGGTCAATTCCACGCGGCCGTTGGCTTCCAGCCAGTAGTAGCGACCATCGCGTCGACGCGTGCGGTACTGGTGGGCGTAGGTGCCGCCCCGGGCCAGGGTTTCACGGATGCGGGCCGACAGTAGTTCGCGGTCGTCAGGGTGCACCGCTTCCATGATGTCGGCGATGCACAGGCGCGACAGGTCGCGCTCCGGCGCCAGGCCGAAGGCCACGGCAAAGCCCTCGTCGACGTTCAGGCGGTCCGAGGGGATGTCCCAGATCCAGGTGCCGATGATGGCGCCGGCTTCCAGGGCCAGTTGCACGCGCTGGACGTTTTCGCGCAAGGCGGCCTCGGTCCGGCGACGCGCCGTCACATCCCGGAACAGGACCGAGACCTGGCGCATTTCCACCGGGCCCACGCGCGTGGCGGAGACCTCGATATGACGACCGACGGCCTTGAATTCCTGCTCGAAACGCAGCGGCTGGCCGGTCAGCAGGACCTGTCCATACACATCCAGCCAGACCTGGGCATTCTCGGGCTCGATTTCACGCAGGCGCTTGCCGACGATGCCCTCGATGCCGGTATGACGGTAATAGCCGGAGTTGGCCTCGATATGAACATAATCACTCAAGGGGCCATGCGGCCCATCGATGAACTCGATGATGCAAAAACCATCATCGATAGCCTCCAGCAAGGCGTGACGATAGGCGCTGCTGAGGGGGCTATTCCCCTCCATTGCCGGTTGCTGATCCAAAATAATGCCCTTCCTGATCGTACTGTCTTCGTACTTGCCTTCGTACGGTCGATTGACTGCCCACGCCCACCCACTTGCGCCGCTACGGTAGAGCTTCGTGGCAAGCTTATCGGAAAGCTTGGCGTCGCGGCCACTTTCCGAGACAAATCCCCTGCCATGACAGGCCAGCTTGCCGCACGTAAAATGGCGGCCTGCCGCTTCCTGGCAGATTCATTCTTGTTGATTGGCTTCTATGACCCAAGGTCTGCCCGAAACGCTCCCGCTGGCGCAAAATATTCCCGCGCGGCTGGATCACCTCGTCCTCAATACCCACTACGACATCGACGCTGCCCATGCCCAGCTGCAGGCGCTGGGCTTTACGCTCACCCCGCGCGGCTATCACACACTGGGCTCGGTCAACCATCTGGTGATGTTCCCCGGCGGCTACCTGGAGTTGATCGGCCAGCCCCGCGACAGCGACAAGGTGCGCCAGGAAATCCTGGACAGCCCGCTGGGCCTCGACGGCCTGGTCTATGCCGTGGCCGACGTGCCGGCCTGCCACGACGCCTGGCAGGCACTGGGCCTGGCGGTGCAGCCGGTGCAACACTTCTCGCGGCCGGTGCTGCTGGACGGAGTTGCCACCGATGCCCGTTTTTCCACCGTGCGCCTGATTCCCGGCCAGTTCGCCGCGGGACGGGTCTACGCCTGCCATCACTTCACGCCGGAACTGGTGTGGCGCCCTGAATGGATGGGCCATGCCAATGGCGTACAGGGTCTCACCAGCATGCTGGTGACCGATGCCGATCCCGAGGCTACCCGGGCCGCCTATGCCCGCCTGGGGGAATGGGAAGACGGCTTCGCACTCGAATTTGCCGATGCCGCTGGTTTGCAGGCGCGCTTTGGTGGGCTGGCCGCCTATGCACCGCAGCGCCCGGCCGCTTTCGCGGCGCTGCGCTTTGCAGGCGGCGACCTCGCGCGCATCAGCGCTGGGGCCCAAGCCCTGGGGCTGCCGCTGCACCAGGAGCCGCAGCGGCTGGTGGTGGCCCTGCCGGCATTCCAGGCGCTGTTCGAATTCCTGGCCTAGTGCTGTTGCAGGCTAGCGTGCGTCGGCCGCAGCATGCGGGGCGCAATCGTCGGGTATCTTCTCGCCCGGGGTGATCAGCGGAATCACCGCTGCCACCGGTGCCACCAGCGCCAGGGCGGCGGCCGCGCCGGCCCGCGCAGCCAGGCCTTCCTTGCTGGCACCGATGTCGGGCTTGGCGAAGCTGCCCCGCACATACAAGGGGGTGCGCAGCGACAGGATGCGAACCTGCTTGGTGCGCGGATAGACGTTCAGTGCCAGCTTTTCCTGCCCCAGATCGACTTGGCCGGTGATGTCGATGGCCGCGTCCTCGGTATTGAGGATGCCGTGCCGGACCTGCGCCACGCCCTCCTTGATCGTCACGTCGGCGGCGCCGCACAGCAGTTTGACCTGCTGGTCGCGGTACATCTTGGCAAACACTGCGTTGGCCAGGTTCAGACCGGCAGCTTCCAGGATGAACTGGCTGATGGTGCCCTGGCTCAGATCTGCCTTGATCCGCCCGTCGGCGCTGGCCAGCATGGCGGCGACCGAGTTGCCGCTGCCGTTGAGGCTGGCCTGGCCGTCCAGCTTGCCGAAGCTGGCGTCGATCCTCGCCAGTTTCGGAAACAGCTGGCGCACCTGCACCCCATGCAGGTTCACTTGCAGGCTGGAACGGATGTCGTTCTGGCGGCCATCGAGCGTGACTTCGCCGTCCCCCTTGCCGCCGGCCATGGCAAATTGCAGGGGCGCGACGGTCAGCACCTGGTCCTTCAGCCGGAGGGTGGTGCTGGCGTCCTGCCAGTCCAGCCCACCATGCAATTGCACGCGACTGGCCTTGAGTTCGATGTCGGCATCCAGCCTGGCCCAGCGCTGCGGCTGCGCCGGGCGTTCGGGCAGCACACGATCCTGGCGCTTGCCTTCGCTTTTACCCTCTTTTTTGCCCTCTTTCTGCTTGCCACCGGCGGCCGGCACGTAATCCTCCAGCCGCAACAGATCGGCGTGCGCGGTCACGCTCAGGTGGTTCTTGGGCGGGCCGCGGTAGTAATGGGCATCCCCGGCGAAATCACTCTCACCGACCTTGCCGGTGAAGCGTTCATAGCGCCAGTCCCAGGCCTTGGTGGCGTTATCACGATCGGTTTTGCCCGCGCCCGCGGCCTCGGCCCGCTGGATGGTCAGGCTGCCCTGGGTGCTGAACGCACGCGTGGCCGGCAACGGAACGCCACTGGCGGCATAGAGCCGGTCGAGGCTGTCGCCACTCAGACGGATCTGCAGGTCGGCTCGCCGCAGCTGATGAGGATTGACGAGATTGCCGCTGATCACGGTGTGGACTTCGCCCACGTCGCCCTGCGCCTGCAGGGGATAGACGCTGCCTTCGTTGAGCAGGTCGGGCAAGGGGCCGCCGCGCAATTGGCCCTGTATGTCAGCCTCACCGTAGCGGCCCGATACCGCTGCCTGCAGGACCAGTCCAGGCGGGCTGCCGCTGCCCTCGGCGGTGCGCATGGCGGCTGCACTCAGCGGGCGGGCATCGAAGCGCAGGTCCAGGTCCAGCGGCTGATCCACATAGCGGATCTGGGCATGGTCGAAGACGATCTGGTGGATGTCGAAGCTCCAGCGCGAACGTGGCTGGTCGGAGAAGCGCCAGTTCTTGCGGCGCTCGTCGGCCCGTTCCATGACCAGGTCCAGGCCGGTCACGCGCATGTCGGTGATATGCCAGTGCCAGTGCAATAGCGGGAGTGGGGAAAAATGCAGGTCCAGCAGACTGGCCCGGACCAGATGGTCGGCGCTCTGCGCCCAGTCCGGGTTGCCGATCTGCAGGTCACGTGCGGTAAAGTGCAGTTGCGGCAGCCAGGATCTGTCGCTTTGGGGTGTGGCCGGGGCCAGCGACCAGGACAGGCTGATCGGGCCATCGACCCGTATTTCCCGGGCCAGCATGGTGGAGAGCTGGCGGCTGATCCAGGGCTTGGCCAGGTTCCAGTCGAATAGCGCCACCAGCAGGGCCAGCAAGGCCGCCAGCGCCACCAGCGCGGTCACGCACCAGGTCAGCAGGCGGCCCAGCCTGGCCAGCAGTGGCCTGCCAGGCAGCCTCACCGGGTGCACGCGCATCTCCGCCCTCCTTCACTTTGCATGGTTCTGTCCTGACCGCTTAGGTCTCATCCAAACGCGACAGTATCAGCTGTAGGACCCTTGCTGGCTATAGGAGAAGCAGCCGGCCGCTTGTCAGAGGGATGGCAGGCCCAGGGCTTAGAACACCACGCCGGAACCGAGGATGATATTGGCGTAGGGGGTGCATTCGCCGGTGCGGATCAAGGCCTTGGCGCGGGCACTCTGGCGCTTGAAATCTTCATGCGGGACGCTGCGCTTGCCGGGCAGTCCCAGCGCTTCGACCTGGGCGGCCAGGGCGGGACTGACGGTCTGCATTTCGTCGGCCACGACGTGGAATTCGACCTGCAGTTCGCTCAGCACCGTCTGCAGCACGGTCATGAAGTCCGGCACGCCGCGCGTGACCGCAAGGTCGATCACGGGGACGCCGGCCGGCGCCGGCAAGCCGACGTCGCCGATGACCACGGTGTCGCCATGCCCCATGGTGGCAATCAGCTGGGAGATGGCGGCGTTGAGCAAGGCGGTCTTTTTCATGGCATTCCTGGCAGAGAAATCAAATGATCAGAGCACGACTTCGTCGCGCGTCGGGATGGAGGTCTGGGCACCGATGCGCGTCACGCTCAGGGCAGCAGCGGCCTGGGCGTAGGCGATGGCGTCGAACGGGTCGCGCCCCTGGGCGATGGCGCCGATGAAGCCGCCGATGAAGGTGTCGCCTGCAGCCGTGGTATCGACCGCCTGCACCTTGCGCGCCGGCAGATGGCCTTGCCGGCCATCGGCGAAGGCGCCGTAGACGCCCTTCTCACCCAGGGTGACCACCACATTGCGGGCGCCCAGCGCATGCAGGCGCGCGGCCAGTTGCGGGATGTCGTCGGAGTTGGCCACGGCACGCTCTTCGGCCAACATGGCGGCTTCGATCTCATTGAGGATCAGGTAATCGACCTTCTGCAGCAGTTCGCGAGGCAGTGCCTGGGCCGGCGCCGGGTTCAGCACCACGGTCTTGCCCAGGGAGTGGGCCAGCTCGATGGCGTGGATCACGGTGGGGATGGGGACTTCCAGTTGCAGCAGCACGATGGAAGCCTGTTCGATCAACGGACGGGCGCGTTCGATACGTTCCACGTCCAGGCGGCCATTGGCACCGGCGGCGATGACGATGCTGTTCTGGGCGTTGGCATCGACCATGATGGAGGCAATGCCGGTGGCTTCGCCGGCCACCTCGTCGAGGTAGCGGTCATCGATGCCGCAGGCGGTAATGGACTGGCGCATCTGGGCGCCGAAGGCATCGTCGCCCACGCAGGCCACCATGGCCACGGCGGTGCCGGGCGCGGCCAGACGGGCGCAGGCCACGGCCTGGTTGGCGCCCTTGCCGCCGGGGATGGTCATGAATTTGTCGCCCGCCAGGGTTTCTCCCGGCAGGGGCATGCGAGGCACGCGCAAAACCAGGTCCATGTTGACACTGCCGATGATGACGATCATGTGCTTTCTCTTATCTCTTGATCTTGTTGTCGAACGGGGCGGTCGAGCCCCGCAGTTGCAATTGTGGCGCCACCGTCTCGCGGCGCGCCGGCAGGTCCGGGTCGGCGATGCGTTCCAGCAGGAATTGCGCCGTCAGGTTGCCCAGCCTGCGGGTGTTCTGGGCCACCGTGGTCAGGGGCGGATGGACGAACTGGGCCAGTTCGATGTCATCGAAGCCGACCACCGACAGCTGGCCCGGCACTTCGATCTGCAGTTCACCGGCGGCGCGCAGCACGCCGATGGCCATCATGTCGTTGCAGCAGAAGATGGCGTCGGGACGCGCATCGGCAGGACGCTCCTGCAGCAGTCGCATGGCCGCCTGGTAGCCGCCGATGCCGCTGAAGTCGGCATGCAGCAGGTCATTGGGCGCAAGCTTGCCACCGCCCTCCTCCAGCGTCTGGCGGAAACCCTGCACCCGCTCGTCGGACAGGTCCAGCCCCTGCGGGCCGGCGATGCAGGCCACGTGGCGCCGCTTCAGGTCCAGCAGATGACGGGCTGCCAGGCTGCCGCCGAGGGCGTTGTCGGTGCTGACCAGATCGATGTCCAGTTCCTTGGGGGCGCGGTCCAGCAGCACGGTGGGGATGTCCAGCTTGCCGGCCGCGTTCAGGTCGGACTGGTTCAGCGTGGCGAGGATGAGGCCGTCGCAGCGCTTGGTCTGCAAGACCAGCAGGTAGTCGCGCTGCTTGGCCGGGTCATCGTCGGAATTGCACAGGATGACGCTGTAACCGGCGCCATAGCAGTGGTCTTCGATGCCCCGCGCCAGCTCCGAAAAGTACGGGTTGGTGTTGTTGGGGATGATCAGGCCGATACTGCCGGTGACCTTACTGCGCAGCGAACGCGCCAGCGCACTGGGCACGTAGTCCAGTTCCTTGACCGCGGCCAGCACGCGCTCCTTGGCCTCCGGGCTGACCGGACGGGTCTGGTTGAGCACGTGCGAGACCGTGGTGTAGGATACTCCGGCCAGCCTGGCGACATCCTTGATGGTAGACATGGCGTGGGTGCTGCCGTCAGCGAGCGTGGCGCTGGCCACGACGACGATAGGTGTCCAGGATCACGGCCACCACGATGACCGCGCCGGTGATGATGCGCTTCATCGGCTCGCTCACGCCCACCTGCGCCAGGCCGGCTTCCAGTACGGAGATGATCAGCACGCCGATGAAGGTGCTGACGATGGAGCCACGCCCGCCCATGAGGCTGGTGCCGCCGATGACCACGGCCGCGATCACCTGCAGTTCCATGCCCACGCCGCCGTTGGGATCGGCCGCTTCCAGGCGCGACACCTGGAACAGCGCTGCGATGCCGGCCAGCCCGCCCATCAGGGCGAAGGCCAGGATCTTGCTGGGGTTGGGGTTGACCCCGGACAGGCGCACCGCTTCTTCGTTGGTGCCGATACCGATCCAGTAGCGCCCCAGGACGGTCCGCGTGAGCACCAGTTGCGCAATGATGACGATGGCGATGGCCGAGAGGAAGGCCGGCGACATGCCAAACAGCACCGGCGAGCTGATGACGTCCACGGCGCTGCCGATGTATTCGGTGCGCGAGTTGGTGACCTGGTAGGCCAGGCCGCGGGCGATTTCCAGCACGCCCAGCGAAACGATGAAGGACGGGATGCGCCAGTGCACCGACACCAGACCGGTCAGCGTGCCGCACAGCGCCGCAACCACCACGCCCAGGGGGGCGGCGGCGTACAGCGGCCAGCCCCAGCGCACCATGGCCATGGACAGCATGGAGGCCGCCAGTGCCATCACCGAGCCGACCGACAGGTCGATACCACCGATGATGAGGATGAAGGTCATGCCCACCGACATCACCACCAGCGGCGGGATGTCATTGGAGAGCGTGATGAAGGTGGCCGCACTGAGGAAGTTTTCACTCAGGAAGGCAAACATCACGCACATCGCCAACAGCGCGGCGATGAGGCCCAGGTAGTTCTTGAAACCGGCCAGGTAGGCCGCTTGCCGGCTGGCGGCAGGAGTGGAGGTAGAGGAAGTTTGCATCTGTCTCGTCAATTCTTGGCAGTTGAAGTTCTGGCTGGGCGCAGGCGGCCCGCTCAGGCCGTGTTGCCGGCCACATGGGCCGCTTCGGCGGCTTCCTGGCGTCCGACATAGCCACTGAAGGCAGCCGCCAGGATGCGCTCCTGCGACCAGTCGTCACGGCTGAAGGTGTCGGCGATGCGGCCGGCGCTCATGACGGCGATGCGGTCGCAGATCTGCATCAGTTCGCGCAGGTCGCTGGAGACCACCAGCAGGCCCTTGCCCTGTGCCGCCAGTTCGGCGAAGAGGCGGTAGATATCGGACTTGGCGCCGATGTCGATGCCCCGGGTGGGCTCGTCGAAGAGCATGATCGGGCAATCGCGGTACAGCCAGCGTGCGATCACCACCTTCTGCTGGTTGCCACCGGAAAGTTCACCGGCAGCCTGCGCCACGCTGGCACTGCGGATGCGCAGTTTCTTCACATAGTCGCGGGCCACATCGGCTTCGGCCGCGTGGTCCAGCATGCCGCCCCGGCTGACGCGGACCAGATGGGCCAGCGAGGTGTTTACGCTGATGGCTTGCGGCAGCAGCAGGCCCTGCCCTTTGCGGTCTTCGGTGACCATGGCAATGCCGGCCTTGACCGCATCCTTGGGACTGCGGATGCGGGCCGGTTGCTGGCCCTCGCCGATGAAGACTTCACCCTGGTCGGCGCGATCGGCGCCGAAGATCAGGCGCAGCAGTTCGGTGCGGCCCGAGCCGATCAGCCCGGCGATGCCCAGCACCTCGCCGGCATGCAGGGCGAAGCTGGCCGGCTGTACCACGCCGGCCCGACCCAGACCGCGCACGCGCAGCAGGGGCGCGCCGATACGGCGATGGCCGGCGTCCAGGTCAACCTTGGTCAGTTCACCGGCCATCAGTTGCACCAGTTGCTCGGTGGAATAACGGCCGATGTCGTCGTTGCAGACCAGCTTGCCGTCACGCAGCACCACGATGCGGTCGGCGATGCGTTTCAGTTCTTCCAGCCGGTGCGAGATATAGATGATGGCCACGCCTTCGGCGCGCAGGCGCTCGATGCGCGAGAACAGCAGTTCCACCTCGCGGTTGGTCAGCATGGCCGTGGGTTCGTCCAGGATCAGGCAACGGCAGCTGCCGATCAGGTTGCGGGCGATCTCGACCATCTGCTGATGGCCCAGACCCAGGTCGCCGACCGGTGTCCACGGATCCAGCTCGCCCAGGCCGACCACTTCCATCTGGGTACGGGCGGCCTCGGCCAGTTTCTTGCGGTCGATCCAGCCAAAGCGACGCGGCAGCTTTTCCAGGAACAGGTTTTCGGCAATCGACAGCGTGGGGATCAGGTTCAGTTCCTGCATCACCATGCGGATGCCCAGCGCCTCGGCCTGGGTGCGCGACACCGGTTGATAGGCTTGGCCATCCAGGGTCATCTGGCCGGCACTGGCATCGACCAGGCCGCAGATGATCTTGGACAGCGTACTCTTGCCGGCACCGTTTTCGCCGGTCAGGGCCAGCACCTGGCCTGGATGCAGATCCAGGTCGATGCCGTCCAGTACCGGCGCGGCGTAGCTCTTGCCGATGCCGGACAGGGTCAGCAAGGCGGCGGTTCGGGAGGGGGAGTCGTTGGGCTGCATGGGTCTTTGGCGCGCATGGAGCGGCGGCAGAAAGGACGATGAGGAAGCAAAGGCCTGCGCCGCAGAACGGGCGCAGGTACCTTGCAAGTGAGGCGCCGGTGGCTGCACTAGCGCACCAGTGCAGGCCCGCGCCGCGCTTGCCGCCAGCTTACTTGGTGACCAGCGAGACCTTGGTCTCGACCACGCCACCCAGGGCGCTTTGCGGCTTCTTCTCGGAGACCGCCTTCAGGGCGGTTTCGATGCCGAACACGGCCTGCTGCTGGGCGAACTGGTCGACAGTGGCCAGCACGCGGCCATCCTTCAACATCGGCTTGATGGCGTTGATGTTGTCGTAGCCGACCAGTTGCACCTTGCCGGTCTTGCCGGCGGCGCGGATGGCGGCCACGGCGCCCAGGGCCATGTTGTCGTTGCCGGCCAGGATGGCCTTGATGTCCGGATGGGCGTTCAGGATGGAGGCGGCGACCTTGTTGCCCTGGTCGATTTCCCACTGGCCGGACTGCACGGTCACCACATTGGCGCCGACGTCCTTCATGGCGTCCTGGAAGCCCAGGGTGCGCTGCTGCGCATTGAAGGTGGTGGAGACGCC
>Ga0308159_1000344_pt1 | contig 119367 bp, 108 predicted proteins | sample PhyCR1_FD_201040 | JGI IMG/M metagenome (GOLD analysis project Ga0308159, IMG submission 201040) | Phyllosphere microbial communities from UC Gill Tract Community Farm, Albany, California, United States - DLSLC.R1 | ecosystem: Host-associated > Plants > Phyllosphere > Unclassified | place...
CCGGCCCCCGCCGCCGGACCGGTGATCGGGCGGACCATCGATGAACATCCTGATCCTCGGGCTGAACTACGCGCCCGAACCGATCGGGATCGGCCCCTATACCCACGGCATGGCGGCATCGCTCGCCGCCGCGGGCCATCGGGTGACGGTGGTATGCGGCAAGCCCTATTATCCCGCATGGCGGGTCGATCCCGCCTTTGCCGGCGGCGGCGTCCGCCGTTCGGTCGAGGACGGCGTGACGGTGGTGCGCGTGCCGCACTATGTCCCCGCCGATCCCAATGGTCGCCGCCGGTTGCTGCATCACGCCAGCTTTGCCGCGCGCGCACAGACCGCCATGATCGCCGAGGCGGCAAGGCAACGTCCGGATGTCGTGATCGGCGTGGTGCCGTCGCTGATATCGTTCAGCGCCGCGCGCATCGTTGCCCGGATATCGCGTGCGAAACTATGGATGCATATCCATGACTTCGAAGTCGAGGCCGCGTTCGCCACCGGCCTGTTGACGTCCGATGGAACGATGGCGCGTCTCGCCCGGCGCTTCGAAGGCTGGAACCTGCGCGCCGACCGGATCAGTTCGATCTCGCCGCAGATGTGCGCGAAGCTGACCGATCGCGGCATCGATGCGGCCAAGGTGATCGAGTTCCGCAACTGGGCGAATATCGATCGTATCAAGCCGCTCGACCGTCCGTCGGTGCTACGCGCCGAATGGAACATCGATCGGCCGCACGTCGCGCTCTACTCGGGTAACATCGCCAACAAGCAGGGCATCGAGATCGTGGTCGATGTCGCGCGGCTGCTGGTGCACCGCACGGACCTGATGTTCGTGATATGCGGCAGCGGCCCCAATCGCGACCGGTTGATGGCGCAGGCGGCGGGGCTGGACAATATCCGCTTCTTCGACCTGCAACCCGTCGAGTTGATGACCGAACTGCTCGGTCTTGCCAGCCTTCATCTGTTGCCGCAGATCGCGGGCGCGGCCGATCTGGTGCTACCGTCGAAACTCACCAACATGCTGGCATCGGGTCGCCCGACTGTCGCGACCGCGTTGCCCGGCACCGGGCTGGCGGACGAGGTGGAGGGATGCGGCGTCATCGTACCGCCGGGTGACGCACCCGCCTTTGCAGCGGCGATCGAACGACTGCTTGATGACGAGGACCGACGCCGGACGCTGGGCATCGCCGCCCGCGCCCGTGCCGAGGAACGATGGAGCCGGACCCGCATCCTCGCCGGGTTCGAAGCCAAATTACTGGCTCTGGTCCCGCACGCGCACGGTTGAGGGGCTGGCAAGGGTTCCAAACAGCCCCTATCGCGCCGGTCGCCGGGGCGGTATTCACGGCGGCAGGCATTCGGGTCTTTCGAGAACCGTGTGACGGGGCAAGGGCAGACGACATGACCAAGACCGACGTGATTCCTCGCAAGGACGGGCGAATCAATTTCAGCCGCATGTTGCTGCTGATTGTCTTCGCCGGGCTGCTGCTGCTCACCCTGACGCGATCGTTCCTGTTGCTGACCGATATCGTGCCCCAGACATCGGGCAGCACCATCCGACAGATCGGCTATGCCATTCTGATCGTCATCGCCGCGGGTGCGGCATGGGCCGACAAGCGGTTTGCGCGCATGGTGGTCGCGCCGCTCCCGGTGCTGATCGCACTGTTGTGGTGCTGGTTCAGCGCGGCATGGTCGCCGACGCCGGGCGTCACGATCCAGCGGCTGGTCGTAACGAGTGCGGTCATCTGGCTCGCCTTCCTTTGTACCGACCGGATCGGCACGCGGCGCGCGGTGCTGGTAGCGCAGACCGCATTGCTCGCTGCATTGATCGTCAATTATGCGGGCATATTGTTCGACCCGGTGCATAGCATCCACGATTACCCATCCCCGTGGTCGAAGGGTCAGTGGCGCGGCTATATGGGTCACAAGAATATCGCGGGCACCATGGCTGCGCTGACGGCATTGCTGTTCGTCTTCCACGGCAGTGCATCGACCCGCCTCCTCCGATATGCGGTCGCGATAGCAGCCGCCATATTCGTCGGCTTTACCCAGTCGCGCACGTCGATGCTGGCATTGGGCGGTGCGTTGGCCGTCGGCATACTGGTCCTGCGTCTTGCTGGCCCGATCGCGCGTACGGCGAACGAACCGGGGCGCACCCGTTTCGGTCGGATCGGCTTCGGCATCGCGGCGCTGGTGGTATTCCTGCTGCTGTTCCTGACGATCGACGGCGAACTGCTGCTCGATGCGACGCGCAACCCCGAAACATGGTCGGGACGTGCCCAGATCTGGCAACCGATGATCGTCGCCTATCTCGAACGTCCGTTTTTCGGGACCGGCTATGCCGCATTCTGGACACAGACGACCGGCGCGGCGGCAATGGCACAAGATGCCAGCCGCCTCGGCGGCGTGACACAGGGGCATAACGGCTATCTCGACCTTGCGACGCAGGTCGGGTTGCCGGGGCTGTTGCTGGCACTCGCGGCGATGGCGGCGTGGCCGGTGGCGATGGCGGCGCGGGTCGTTCGGGCCGATGCCGCGATCTGTGCGCTGTCGATGGCGCTGCTGTTCTTCTATCTCGCGGACAATCTCACCGAAACCAGCCTGTTCGATGGCGATCAGATTCCCCATGTTTTCGCGGTGATGGCGTTGGCATTGCTGGCAGCGACGGTACGTCGACGGGCGCCGTCGAACGCTGCGCCCGAAACCACGCCCGCACCGGATCGCACCCACCGCCGCCGACGTCGCCGCAGCACGTCGGGCGGCGCGCGGCCCGTTACCGATCCAGTATGATCGAACGAAACAGCGGGGTCAGCCGCCGATTGCCATATTCGGTCAGGTGATGTTCGTCGCGGACGATGGCACGATGACCGTCCGACCCCATGCACCGCCCGCCGGGACACAATAGTGGCAACGGATCGAGGAGCCGTACGCCGCATGAGGACTCCGCCTGCTTGAAATAGGGCATCAGCGGCGCATTGCGGCGTTCGACCTCCGCCACCGGCATGGTGATGTCGGGCGTGTCCGGGTCGCTCGCGAGCGACCGCTGAAGCTGCGTCGCGACCTGGATCGGGAAATAGGGGGTCGGCAGCAGCATGTAGGTCGGCCCACCCTTCGCCAACGCACATCCCGTCCGCACGATCTGACGCCCTACTTCGTCGGCACCAGCTGCCTTGTTCGCATTGCCGAAGCGCAACGACGATTCGGTGGCATGTACATCCCAAAAGCCGATCAGCAGCACCGGTGTCGTGCGCGGCCGGGTCAATGGCGGAAGGAACCGGGCGCTGAACGCGCCGCACTTGTTTTCGGGATCGGTTGACTGTGCGCCGAGGGACACACGCCGTCGCGGCTCAAGCGGTCTACAAGCGCAGGGATGCAAGGCAGGCGCTGCATGGGTGAGGATGGCGACGAGTCCCCGCACGCTACCCGACCTTCCCTATTGCCGGGGGCGTATCAAAGCGGATATCCGGTTTGTGCTGCGGTGCGTCAACTGCAATTGTATCGACGTCGCCTGTCGCAGCCGCCCCGGGGGGAATGAACGATGCCAGTCGAATTGCGTGCGGTACTCGCGGCTCCGTGTCGCGTCGGGATCGCACGGTCGTGATCACCGCGCGATTGCGCCGGTTGCCCGACCGGCCGCTTGCCATCGTGCGGACGTTGCTGGCGACGACCGACGATCTGTCGACCCCCGAAGGCCGCGCCCGCGAACGGCAACGTCGCGCCACGCTGGCGGCGCTGATGTCGATGGCGGCGAAGCTGGTGTCGGTCGCCACCGCGCTGCTGACCGTGCCGATCACGCTCCATTATCTGGGGGCCGAACGCTATGGCATGTGGATGATCCTCAGTTCGATGGTGGCGATGCTGTCGTTCGCGGATCTCGGCATCGGCAACGGTATCCTGAATGCGGTGGCGGCGGCGCATGGCCGCAACGACACGGCGGCGATCCGCCGCGCGGTGTCGAGCGGCGCGGTGGCGCTGGGCGGGATCATGTTGCTCGTACTGGCGGGCCTTGCGATCGCATATCGCCACGTCGCGTGGCACGAACTGTTCAACGTCCGCTCGACCCTCGCCCGTGCGGAATCCGGGCCGGCAATCGCCGCTTTCCTGATCTGCTTCTCGGTGTCGATCCCCGCAACGATGGTCCAGCGCGTGCAACAAGGGATGCAGCGCGGCTTCCTTGCCAGCGCGTGGCTGTGCGTGGGTAGCCTGTTCACCCTGCCCGCCGTGTTGCTCGCCGTGCATCTGGAAGCGGGACTGCCGGTGCTGGTCGCGGTGCTGATGGGGGCGCCGCTGATCGCCGGAATCATCAACTCGATAGTGTTCTTCGGCATACAGGAACCGGATTTGCGCCCTGCGCCGCGCGGTATCAAGACGTCGGAGATACGTAGCTCTACGCGGGCGGGCATGTCGTTTCTGGTGATTCAGCTTGGCAATTCGGTGACGGCCAGTTGCGTGCCGATCATCGTCGCGCACGTCATCGGGCCGAATGTCGTCGCCCAGTATTCGGTCCCCGAACGTCTGCTGGCGCTCGTCGTCATGCTGACCGCGATGTACGTTCAGCCGCTATGGCCCGCCTATCGCGAAGCCTTGGTCCGGGGCGATATCGAATGGGTCGTGCATAGCTATCGCAAGACGATGATCCGCGTCGCCATTCTATCCAGTGCGGTCCTGATACTTCTCGGACTGCTTATGCCCATGATCCTTCACCTATGGGTTGGATCGGCGGTGCAGCCACCAACGATGCTGATCGCCGGACTTTGCCTCTACAAGCTACTCGAAGGCATGCTGTGGGTGAACGCGATCCTGCTGAACGGGTTGGAGGCGATCACGTTTCAGGCGATACTGGCGATACTGACCGCCACCAGTTTCATCCTCGCGATATATTTCGCATGCATCATGGTCGGAATCGCTGCCGTGCCGTGGGCCGCTGCCGCTGTCATTGCTGTTCTGACCCTAATTCCGGGCAGGTGGATGATCTCGAAGCATTTGAAGCAATTACGAGAAAAGGCGTCGACAGAATGAAACTTCCGTTACGCGTTCGCTGGCTACTCCTGCGCCGCCGCTTGTTGAAGTTGGGTCATCATCTCGATCTTCATTCGACGTCGGTGTCGGACGAACATTGCCAATTCGGTGAATATGTCCGAATTGGTGCGAGCGTCAAATTTCATCATTCGTCGATCGGCAAGTTCAGTTATGTTTCCGCCCGAAGCCGGGTAGCCTATTGCGACATCGGCAGCTTTTGCAGCATCGCGCCGGAAGTCATGCTGGGGGGGTTGGGCAAACATCCTACCGACTTCGTTTCGACCCACCCCTATTTTTATTCGCGTACCTATCGCGCCCGGCTTGGGCTGACGGGGGGCAGCGATTTCGACGAACAGCCGCGTACCCGCGTTGGCAACGACGTGTGGATCGGAGTGCGCGCGACCATACTCGATGGCGTAACGATCGGCGATGGTGCCATCATTGCCGCTGGTGCACTGGTCATCAAGGATGTGCCCCCTTATTCGATCGTCGGCGGTGTGCCAGCGCGTATCCTTCGCCAACGTCACCACACACCGACAGACATGGGGGAGCGAGCCGACTGGTGGAATCTTTCCCCCGCCGAACTTGAAACTATGTTCGATCGGGTCATCGGCCAATTCGACGTGCCGTCCCTATAAAGCGTATGGCGGCGGTGCACACGTCACCGCCGCCACTTCGTCACCACCCCAGCGCGGTGATCTTCGCGTTGACCGCCTGCATCACGGTCGTGTGGCCGGGATTGGCCAGATGGATCGCATCGGCCATGCTTGCCGCCGGAACCTTGCCGCCATCGGTCGCCAGTGCCGTGAACAGATCGCAGACCCGGTTGCCATAGGTCGCCGCGAGTTGCGCGTTGACATGTTGCATCGCCTGATAGTTCGCGTCGCCCACCGCCCAGTTCGCACGGGGATGCAGGTTGCACACGATCAGGTTGGGATTGCTGCGCCAGGCGATCACCCGATCGATCTGCGCCTTGACCGCGCCGAACCATCCCGGCCCGTTGCCAATGAAGTCGTCGAAGTCGTTGGTACCGATCCACAGCACCGCGTTCCATTGACGACCCGCCACCGGATCGGTCAGCATCCGGTCGACGATCGCCGCCGACTTCTGTCCGCCCAGCCCCTTTGCCGCCACCGGCCATCCCGCGCGCTGACGCCGCAACTGCGCCACCCAGTCCATCGGCAGGCCGGATACAGCCGCCGATCCGGTGCCTTCGGTTAGGCTGTCGCCCCACACCGAAATCGCCTTGGGATGGGTGAACGCCACCGCACCGGTCCCCGCCGCCAGCAGTTCGATCGACGCGCCCAGCACTTCGAGCGTGTCGCCGTTGATCGCCTGCACATCGAGCGAAAGCGTCACCGGCTGCGTGAAGTCCACGAGAACCGTTTCCACCGTCGGCGGTGCGCTGTTGCTGACGAACATCACCATCGACGATGGCGCGCGTGCGCCCAATGCCGCGACGATGTTGGTCTTGACCCCGGTCGACGCGTACAGCCCCGCCGTGTTCAGCGCGGGCTGATCGAGCGTGTTGCGGTTATAGACGAACGCCGATTTGCGATCGTGCGCGATCAGGATCGACTGTTCGGTATCGAGGGTCGCCATCGACGCACCGACGCTGTTCTGCGCCACCACCACGTCCCCGATCCGCAACCGCCAGTTATGGCCGGCATTGTACGGCTGATACTTGGCCAGCATCATGCGGAACCGCACGGTCGCCCCGCCGGGGATGGTATCGCCCGGCACGGTGACGCTGTGCACCGGGACATAGGGCGCGCCCGTCCCGCCATAGACCGGCCCCGAAGGCCCGGCCGCCATCAACACGCGGGTACGACGGGCCGCATCGGTCGCCGCCCGTGCCGCATCGCTTCCGGCACGAACCGCCAGCCCGCGCGCGATCGTGTCGGGGCCGCTCATTGTGCCACCCGATAGGTCAGGGTGCCGCCGGTCAGCGTGATCGCGAGATACCAGGTCGTCCCGGCGCTGCTTTCCTCGCCGACGATTTCCTGAACGTTGCCGGTGAAGCTCGCCCAATCCTGTCCCGCGATGGTCAGCGGAAGCTTGGTGGTGCCGCCGTCGATCGAGCGCAGCAGCCGGACGTTGCCCGACCAGTTGCCGGTCAGCGTCAGCCATACCGGCCAGCCCAGATCGGGCGTGAACGGCCCCGCAGTGCCGCTGACCGTCACGGTCGCGGAAAGCGGCGTGGACGTACCGATCGGACGCATCGCGACGACGGGTAGGGGATGTTCGCCATCGACCGGGACGGCAGGCGTCCCGATGCCGCCGAACGATACTGCATGAAGGGGTACGAACCCCGCCGGATCTTGAATAATACCAGCCACAGGAATTTTCCTTCGTTGTTGTTCCTGTTATGTTCTTACCCAAGCCACAACGAATTAATCCAACAATCGTCGGGTAGCGCCGATTGTTGGACTGGATACTGCCGAAGTCAGGAATCACGAACGGGTACGGCAACGACCACACTCCCGTCGCCGTACCCGTTGGCGACTCCTGCTTATCGCCATATGCGACACGTCCGGCGCGCCGATCATCGATGGCGATGGCGTGGACGGGCCGGGGGGAGATGCCTTGCCTTACCTCTTGCCGATCTTGCGTTCGATCATCGCCATCAGGCCCCGCGCTGCCTGTTCGACATGGAAGCGCGACAGGAAGCTTGCCCGCGCTGCCTCGCCCATCACCCTGCGCTCTTCGGGCGATAGCGCCACGAATCGCTTCAACAATGTCCGTGTACCTTCCAGCGTGTCCGGTTCGACCATGCCCGCGCCATCGGCCACTACCTCGCGCCAGATATTCACCTTGTCGCTCAGGAAAACGGGTGTGCCACACGCCATCGCCTCGGCGACGACGATTCCGAAATTCTCCTGATGCGACGGCAGGACAAAGGCGTCGGCCGCGCGGAACGCCCCGGCCTTCGCATCGCCCTTCAGCATACCCGGAAAATGGATGCGGTCGGCGATACCCAACGCCTGCGCCCGCGACCGCAATCCCTCAACCAGACCGGTTTCATCCGGTCCGGCGATGACGAGATCGAGCGCCGGGTCCGCGGCGGCGATCGCGGCGAACCCTTCGACCAGCAGATCGCAACCTTTTTTCGGATGGATTCGGCTCAGGAACAACAGGAAGCGGCGTTCCCCCAACGCAGGGAGCAGCGCACGGAACGCGGCGATCTGTACCGGGGGGTCGCCTGCCACATCGCTGGTGCCGTATCCGACCACTTCGGGCTTGGCGCGATACGGCCAGAACGCCTTATCCGCGCGCAGCTTCTCTTCTTCGGTCGTGAACAGCACGTTGGTGGCGTTGGCCGTCAGCGGCCCTTCGGCCCACAACCACGACAATTGCTTCCCCCAATGCTTGGCGGGTGCGCTCTCACGGAACCATGGATCAAGCATGCCATGCGTAAAAACGAAATAGGGCACCGGCCCGCCAGCGAGCCCCTTGTAGGCGCCACGTGCCATGTATCGCCATAGGCCGGACACGATCACTGCGTCATAGTCGCCCGCATGTGCTTTCAACCACGGAACCATCGCCGGTGCATAGCGATAGCGTTGCAACAGCGATCCTCCACGCGGCGGTCCGACGCGAAAAATCTCGCCCGGGTAATCGGGCAGGTGCAGTTCTTCGGGCGGATCGAGCGTCAGCAAGTCCTGTTGATGACCGTCGCGCGCCCAAACCTCGGCGAACCGGCGGGTACCTTCGATCGGACCGCCCAGTTCGAGGTTCGCACTGGTGATGATACGGAGCAATTTGGTCATGACGTGGTATCGCTACCCTTGTTCATACCGTGACCGGCAAACCTGACCGGATCGACTTCCCGCAACCATGCTAGCGTTTCGAGGACCCCGGCATCGAACGAAACGCGCGGCGTTCCGGTGATGGCGATCGTCGGTGCCAGATCGACCCGGCTCGACGTCGTCATGCGAAACGCCCGGCCACCATCGATCGGCGACGGTATGCCGACCGACTTGACCAGATCGCCGATCTTGCCCAGCGTCAGCAGTAGCGCAGCCGGAATCCGTCGCGCCCGCCGTCCGGTAAGTGCGTTCGAAAAGGCGTCTGCCCAGATGTCGTAATCGATCTGTCCATCGCCGACATAGAATATATGACGATCGGTCCGGTCGGCTGGCATGGTCGCCAGCAAAAGCATCTGCTCGGCGACGTTCTCGACATAACCGAACGCACGATTGATCGTTCGCCCCGAGGGATGAAGATATTTTCCGGTGGCGATATGGCGGAAAATCTGGTCGGCGAACGAAGGATGCCCGGGCCCCCAGATAATGACGGGCCGTACCATCACCCATGGCATCGGCAGGTCCGCATCCCATACCAGTTGCTCGGCTACCGCCTTGGCTTCGCCGTACACGGTATAGGGGTCGAGGTGACGTTCGTTTAACGGCTCGATGCCGGGCTTGACGACGAACTGGGTGGAAGTGTGCAAAAAACGCTTGATCGGCAACGTCGCAGCAACGGCCAAGGCATTGCGGGTGCCGTCGATAGTAGTCTTGAACTCTTTCAGATCGACGATCGAGACATCGATGTCGCTCGCGAGATGCATGAAATAATCGGGTTCAAAAGCTTCGGCAGCCTGTCGGAGTGCGGGCAAATCACGCACGTCGCCCTCGATCCACCAAGCGCGATGCTCGACGATTCCGGGTGCGACAAGGTCATAGATACAGACTTCATGTCCAGCCTGACGGGCCAACCTGACGATGGCTGTACCGATGAAGCCGCTGCCCCCCGTGATAAAGATGCGGCTCATGCGACATTCTCCTCGTCTATGAAACGCTTGCGCTTCTTGATCGGTCGAGCGGGATTGCCGCCGTACACGGTCCACGCATCGAGGTCGCGGAATGTGACGCCTGCACCACCAAGGACGGCGCCTTCACCCACGGTTACGCCCGGGCCCACAAAACATGCCGACGCGATCCATGCGTGCGAACAGATGCGGATCGGCTTCGCATAAAGTTGGAACGTCGGACTGTCGATATCGTGCGTTCCCGTAATCAGACGTACGAACTGCGCAACTTCCGCGTGATCTTCCAAAACGATCTTTTCCATCGAATAGGCGAAGCTCTGCCATCCCAGGACAGCCCCTTTTCCCATTTCGAGGTTCGGCGGATACCAGATTCTCGCGCTGCCATAGACGCGCGCACCCTTACCGATTTTCGCACCAAAAAGGTTCAGCAGGAACCGGCGCCAGGGATGAAGCTGAGGTGGCGTCCAAGCGGCAAATACCAGCCAGGTGATGTTCCACACGAGACGAAACGCGAGATGCCGCCAAGTGAAGCTGCGTGCGCGTCCAGCCTCGCCAAAATGCGATCCCGTCAAGATATCGTTATTCTTGCTCATCGGGCTGTTCCCCGAAAAACCAGACGAAGATAGCGTGTCGCAAAATTCACCGGCCACATCGCGCCCCCATGCGCCCGGCAGAAATGAAACCATTCCCGAATCGGCACCCCTTTGGGATGCGTCAGGATATATTTGCGGTTGGACCAGCCAAGACGTGCATTCTTGGCATGTGCGGCATGATTGAACGGCGTCCGACCCACCGGTTCGCGCGTCTGGAACAGCTTGTACCCAGCGTCGCGCGCGCGCAGCCCGTAATCGATATCGCCGGTATGATGGCGATAGTGTTCGGACAACAACCCGACTTCGTCTGTCGCACGCGCGGGAATCAGTACGCAATTGCCGTTCATCGTATCGCACGGCCGCCCGTCGTCGGGCGCGCGCAGGAATCGCAGGCGCGACTTGCCGGGCGCAACGACATACCCGCCATAGGTGGTCTTGCCGGTATCGGGATCGGCGACCTTTCCGATGGTGATTACCTTAGGACCGTTGGCGGCTTCCATCTCCTTCTGGAAATCGAACATGCGGACGAGGCTGCCCGGCCCGAGTTCGAGATCGTCGTTGAACAGGAGATAATAGTCGGACCCGGTCCCCAATGCGGCGTGCCATGCGGTCCGCATCCCTCCGTTCCAGAACAAGGAGCCGTCGCCGTCGATCACCGTGGCTTCGGGGAAACCGCGTCGAACCGCGTCGCCCGTACCGTCGGTCGAACCGTCGTCGACCAGATAGACGTGATAGTTCAGGCCAGCCGCAGCGTCGCGCAATGCCGCAAGCGCGGCCAGCGTCGTATCGCGCCGGTTAAAGCATGTCGCGAGTACGGCGATCCTGTCGCCGCTCCGCCCAAGATCGTCCATCATGGCCCCCGTCGTTCGATACGTCCGCGTCACCGGCCCCCGCCGTCACGCCGCGCTGCAGCAAAGTCGTGTCAGCCTGAAAATACGGCACCTCGTCAAGCAAATTCGCGTCCGGTTGCTGCCGCATCGCCTGGTAGAATGCGATCATCACGCATACCACCGACAGCTTGTCGATGCCCAGGAAAGCACCGTTGAACATCATGCACGATAGCAGATACAGGGCGATTACGACATCCCGGCGGATTAGAAACAAGACAGCCAGCGGCAATCCGAAGACGCCGTATTGAAAGAACAGATTGAAAAGACTGTTCATCATATACTGGATCGGCTCGATCCCCAACGCCATCGAATAGGGCTGGATCGTATCGCTGACCATCGACATTGGCCGACCGACGGGATGATACGCAAGATAGGTCGGCAGGATGCTGATCGGCCCGAATATCCGTACGAAAATCGAAACGTCGTTCCCGCTGGCACCGCCCTGGACTCGTTCGAGGACTCCAAGCTCCACATCCAGCACCAGTACCACGACGCCGAACGCAACGACCGCCGCAACCGCAAGCAGTATCAGGACAAGCAGCTTGTTGGCACCGCGGAGCGTACGAACAACGAATGCCCCACCGGTGATCCCGACGAACAATATGAAACTGGCGGATTGCGACAATAACCCGGTGATTGTCGCGAGCGCTGCCAGCGCTATTCCCTTGCGTTCGCGGTCGATCCGCCCGGATATCACAAGCATGACCGACAGCGCTATAAATGCCAGATAGCTCGGCTCGCTGAACGTTCCCGCCGGCCGAAGCGCGGAATACCGAAGATCGAGTTCGCCAGGGATAGTGCCCCGGCCGGAGGCGTAAAACTCCTTGGGAAATCCGATATAGATTCCGCGACTCAACGCGACATACTGAATCGTCGTCAGCACCAGCAGAAAAACGATGATGCACATCAACACCTGGCTGAGTCGGATGACGTTGACCGTCGGCGGCCGCCGCGTTGAACCGGCAATCGTCCATATCATCAGACATGCGATCAGCGCCTCACGCGCCGTTCTCAATATGTCCTGGGTAAGGTCGTTGCTATAGCCGACGAACAGCGGGGCGGCCATCAGTAGCGGTATGAAGATTACCCACGGATACGTCCGGAACCCGATGCTCAATTGTTCGCGCAGCCGGATCATGGCCACGATCCCCATCAGGCTGGCTACCGATATCCAGTAGGAATATCCCAACTGGATCACCACAAAGACGATCATCAATACGGCATCGCCGCGCCAAGGCACAGACGTACCACTGCTATCGAAACGCGAAGCGGCAGGTACGCGATTGAAGATTGCAGACAGTGTCCAGCCTCCGGACAAGTACGAACCAAGGCACGGCCCATATGCGATTTTACTGTCAGGGTCATGGCCCCAAAGCACGAGGAGCGTCAATGCAAGGGTTTGCCAACCGTCCGTTCCGCACCGCGATCGTGACGACGGTCGCGATCCTCCTGACCGCTGCCGCTCCGGCGACCGCACGAGTGATCGAGGTCGGCAGTCGGGAGTATCCGACGCTGGCTTCGGCGGTCGCCGCGATCCCCGGCATCCGGCCCACGCTACGATCCGGCGAAGCGATCGAATTGATCCTTCCGGCAGGGGTAACACGACTTGCCGCGCCGGTAACGATCGATGCCGCACATGGCGGCCGTGCAGATGCACCGTTGATCCTGCGCGGGGCGGCGGATGGCAGTTCGCGGTTGTCAGGGGCCGTAGAGTTGCGAACCCGACCGGCGCGGACAAGCGATGCACCGGGCATGATGCTGCCCGCCGGTACGCTCGCCATCGACCTGAACGCGCGAAACGACGCCGTGCCGATCGACCGACGCAGCCCGCATGTGGCGACACCGGCGAACAGCGTGCAACTGTTTCAGGATAATCGCTGGCTCTCCCCCACCCGCTGGCCGCGGGAGGGCATGGCCACCGGAACGGCATCGGGGACCAACCGGGACGGACCGGTCGTAATGGTTCCGGCTACCCAGGCACAGGCGTGGCGGGGCGAACCGGCGCTATGGGCGGCAGGCCAATGGGGTCCGGCATGGGAAGCAGAGCGGTTGCCGGTACGGGAGATCACAGCCACCGGCTTCCGCCTCGAACCATTGCGCGGGATACAGCCCGTCCTCCCGACAGTCCGTTTCCAGATCGAGAATTCGATACGCGCGCTGGCACCCGGCTTCTTCGCATGGCAACCCGCGCGCGGCATGGTGCTAGTAGTGCCCGACGGCACTGCCGGATTCGAGGCAACGGTCGCGCCGACACTGCTGAAACTCGACGGCGCCAGCAACGTGACGATCCGGGGCATCGGGTTCGAACGCAGCGGTGGCGACGCGGTACATATCGAACGATCGACCGATATCAGGATCGAGGATTGCCGCGTCGGACAGGCGGGCGGCAACGGCATCGTCGTGATCGGTGGCAAGAACGTCATCATTCGGCGGACCATCATCGCGGGCACCGGCGAACGCGGGGTATCGCTGGGTGGTGGATGGCGTCCGGGCCTCACCGCCTCGGGACATGCCTTCGTCGATGGCGTCGTTACCGATTTCGGACGCCTCAGTCCCGCCTATCGCCCGGGCATCGATCTGTGGGGCGTCGGCAACCGGGTAACGGGATCGGTCGTCGCCGGGGGCGATCATGCCGGCATCCTTCTTAGCGGCAACGATCATGTCGTCGCCGACAACGAAATACGCGACGTGCTACGCGATACCGAAGATGCCGGAGCGGTCTATATGGGCGCCGACTGGACCATGCGCGGCAATCAGGTGGCGGGGAATTTCATCCATCGCTTGGGCACGCCCGGTCGGGTCACGACCTTTCTGGTCGGCATATACCTCGACGACCAGATCGGCGGCGAACGGATCGTCGACAATATCGTCGTCGGGGGCGATTTCGGGGCGGTGATCGGCGGTGGACGCGACAATGCCGTCACCGGCAACCTGTTCGCCTATCCCCGGCGTGGCGGCACCTATATCGACGCGCGTGGAACGGACAAGCAACGGCCGCGCATCGGCGAATTCACTGCCAAGCTGACCGCCATGCCGGTTACGTCGGAACCGTGGAAACGACGCTATCCGGAATTGGCGGAGCTGACCGCCGATCGATACGGCGTGCCGGGGGGAAACCAGTTGCGCGACAACATCCTGATCCGCAACCCTGGCCCCGCCGTAGCGATGCTGGCCGGTCCGGCGGCAGGGCAACAGGGCATCACCGATGCAGCAAACCGGGTGCAGACAATTGCCGCGACAAAGGGACAGGAGGTTGCGGCGATCCGGAAACTGGCCGGGGTCGACCGGTCGTCGCGCGTGCTGCGCGTCCGGGTGCCCGACCTTCAGGCGAAAGCCGGAATACGCTGACATCGCGGCGGTTCGGTCGTGACCTTCGATGATTGCGAAATCCGGGACCGTCGCACGGCGTACCGTTGTGGCAGGTTCGGATGCTTTTCGCATCATTTCGTGCAACGTATCGGGAATGAAGCCGATTGCCGTCCGCCGTTCCGTACATCGCTCGTATCGGTCAGGGATATTCGATTACCTCCCGGCGCTGTCGTTGCTGATACTATTGATCGTCGGCGGGGGTGCCGGAAACGCATACCCTTTGATCGCGCTGGCGGCCCAATGGCTGGGACTGGCGGTCATCGTGTCGGCGGCGTGGCGCGGGTCGTGGCCGAACACGGTGGCGGGGAAGCGGTTCGTGTGGCTGTTCGCCGCTGCGGCGGTGTTGATGACGGCACAGTTGATCCCCCTGCCCCCGACCTGGTGGCGCGCGCTCCCCGGTCGGGAGAGCGCCGTGCTGATCGACGAGCTGCTCGGTGGCGGAACATGGCGTCCGATCAGCCTGACGCCCGATGCCACGCTGTCGGCGTTGCTGACGCTCGTCGTACCCTTTGCCGCGATGTGCGCCACCGCCTCGCTTCCCCCCGAGCGGCGGCTGGTGCTGTTACGGCTGGTCGTCGTCGGTGCGGTTGCCGCCACGGCGCTGGCGGCGTTGCAGGTGGCCGCCGGGGGTAACGGCCCCGTCCTTTACGACACGGCACATCGCGGGTTCGGTGTCGGTTTCTTCGTCAATCGCAACCATCAGGCGACGTTCCTGCTGGTCGCGATCGTGCTGGCGGCGGTACCCGGCGTCGGCGGACGGACCGTGCCGGGAAAGGTCGCCGTGCTGGGCGCGGCGTTGTTCCTTGCGATCGGAGTGGTGGCGACGAGTTCGCGGACCGGGCTGTTGTTGCTGCCGCTGGCATCGATGGTGGCGCTGGCTCTGTCCGCCGGTATCCGTCGTGCCCGCCGACCGCTGGCGATCGGTGCCGGGATGTACCTGCTGGCCGGACTGCTGCTGTCGCGAACCGACGTCTCGCAACGGGTGCTGGCGCGCTTCGCCACCGTCGCCGACGAACTGCGGTATCAATATTGGGACAACACGCTCTACGCGGTGCGTCAGAGCCTGCCCTTCGGCACGGGTTTCGGCAGCTTCGGCCCGGTATATCGCAGCATCGAACCGCTGGAACAGGTGTCGCCGCTGGTGGTCAACCACGCTCACGCCGACTTCCTCGAACTGGTGCTGGAAGGTGGCGTGCCCGCGATACTGCTCGCCGTCACGGCGCTGGTCGTGCTCGCCATCGCGCTTCGGACCGGATGGCGCGTGCGCGACGATCGCGGCGTGCTGGTTGCAGCGGGAACCGGGATCGGCCTGATCCTGCTGGGATCGCTGGTCGATTACCCGCTCCGGATGACGGGAATCGCCGGATTGTGTGGCGGCCTTCTCGGCCTGATCGCCGGGGTCGGGGGGGCGCCGGTGGCCGGACGCGACCGTGCAACAGCAGGACGGGGCCGATGGGGGTTTATCGGCGCGGCGCTGCTGGTCGCGCTCCTCGCCGGGGGCGATGCAGTCGCGACCTTCCTCACGGGGAACGGACGCCCGGCAGCGGCCGTCCTCGTGGCACCGTGGTCCTCGCCATCGTGGAATGTGCTGGCCGATGCCGAACAACTGGCGGCCCGCCCCGTCGCCGCTCGGGCGGCCGCCGCCCGGTCGCTGGCGATCGTTCCAATCGATGCGGCGGCGGTCCGCGCCTATGGCCAGGCGGAGATCCTGCTTGGCAATCCCGCGCGTGGCGTGGCGTTCATGGAGGCAGGCGCGGCACTCGGCTGGCGCGATACGCTGACGCAATTGTGGCTGATCGGACGCGCACGCGACGCGGGCGACATGACCGTCGCCGCCGAACGGATCGATGCGCTGATCCGGCGACAGCGACTGGGGGAGCAGATGATCGACCAGTTGCGTGCGGTCTATCGCACCGATGGCGGTCCGCAGGCGATCGCCGCGCGTCTGGCCGACCGCCCGCATTGGCGACAGGGGTTCCTGAACGCGGTTGCCGACGACGCGCCGACATCGGTGCCGCGCATGCTGGACTTTCTCGCCCGACTGCGCACCGCTCGCGTACCGGCGACACCGGCGGAGACGCTGTTGATCCGTTGGCGGCTGGCGGCGGGCGGCGATATCGCCGCGGCGCGGCGCGTGTGGCGGGCCAGCGGCGGGACCGGCGAAGTCGCCGACGGCGATCTCGAAGCGCTCGTCCTGCCGCTGCCGGGTGCGATCCCGCCCTATGGCTGGGGGGCGCCCCCGCTTGCCGGGGTGCATGTCATCGCCACCGATCGCGGCGCGAATGGCAGCGGACGGGCGGCACGGATCATAACGGACGGACTTTCCAACGGCATTGCGCTTGCCCAGCAGCTCGCGGTGCCGCCGGGACGCTATCGCCTCACGGCAATGGTGCGCGGGACCGACGCGCCGGGCACGATCCGGATCGACTGTACGAGGGCGGCGGACCGCGCGTCGCCGCTGGCCGATGTCCCACTGGACCTGCGTGACGATTCCGGGTGGCGCGCGGTCAGCGGGATCGTCGTCGTGGACAGCGATTGCCCGGCCCAGCGACTCGGGATAGGGGTACGGGATCGCGGAGGACAAGCCGGATCGTTCGAGGTCGACCGTATCGCGATCACCCCGGCGGGCATCCGGCGGTGAGACACGGGGACGCGGGCGGGCTTGACCCGGTATCGCGCGGGTGCAAGTGCACGGGTGGCGGAAGGGGTACGGGGATGCGATCGACGTGGATAGGCGCGATGACGCTGGGCTTGATGCTCGGTGCGTGCGCCGACGATAATATCGGACCGAACCTGCGCACCGGGGCCGATGCCTATGCGACGATTCCGGCCCCGACCGGCGCGCCGCGGGTTCAGGATTACCGCATCGGTCCGCTCGACACCGTCGACATCACCGTGTTTCAGGAAGCCGATCTGTCGCGCAGCGCGGTGGTCGACGCATCGGGCGTCATCTCGATGCCGCTGATCGGCCGGATTCAGGCGGCGGGCAGCACCACCACCGAACTGGCCGACATGCTTTCCGCGCGGCTCGCCGAACGCTTCTACGTCAATCCGCAGGTTACGGTCAGCGTATCGACATCGGTGGCGCAGCGGGTGACGGTGCAGGGCGAGGTGAAAGAGCCGGGCATCTATCCGATCCTCGGCCCGACCACATTGCTCGACACGATCGCGCTGGCCAAGGGCGAGTCCGAGGATGCGGCGCTGCGACAGGTGATCGTGGTGCGCTATATCGAGGGCAAGCGAATGGGCGCGGTGTTCGACCTGAAGCGTATCCGTCGCGGGGACGATCCCGATCCGGCGATCGCGCCGCGCGACACCATCATCGTCGGCCATTCGGCCGGTAAATCGGCGTGGCACGACGTGCTGCGGGCGGCTCCGCTGCTCGCCGGCTTCGGCGTCTTTGCGCAATTCTGACAGCGAACGGACCGAATTGATGGATAACGTCGACGGCCCTGCCACCACCCCGCCGATCACGGACCGGGCCATTCCGGCACATGGCGATCCCATGCTTCCGCCGGAGGACGACAGCGATACGCCGATCGACCTGCGCGCGGTGTGGGCCACGGTGTTCCGCAACCGGTGGATGATGCTCGCGATCGTCGCGCTCGCGCTGTTGCTCGGCATCGCTTCGGCGTTGCTGATGCCGCGCAAATATACGGCGCATGCCAGCATCCAGATCGATCAACAGGTCGCCAAGGTGCTCGGCACCGAGGATGCCGAACCGCAGATCGTCGGTGCCGACGCCGACCGGTTCATGCAGACGCAGGCCGACGTGCTGGGCAGTCGCGCGATGGCGCGGCGCGTGTCCGACAGCCTGGGGCTGGCATCGAACGACGACTTTCTCAAGCGCATGACCGGCGCGAGCGAGATCAAGCCGCGGAGCGACGGCAGCACCCGCGACGACCGCGTCGTCGATACGCTGCAGGAAAACCTGACGATCGACCTGCGCCGCAATTCCCGCGTCGTCGGCGTGCTGTTCGTCAGCCGCGACCCGAAGCTGGCGGCCGAAATCGCCAACAGCTATGCGAGCAACTTCATCGAAGGGAACATCCAGCGGAAGTTCTCAACCTCGTCCTATTCGCGGCGATTCCTTCAGAACCAGTTGGCACTGGCCAAAACCCGTCTGGAGGAATCCGAACGGCAATTGATCGGCTATGCCCGTGAAGCGCGCCTGATCGATGCCAGCGCGGGCGCGAGCCAGTCCGATACCGGCGGCTCCAACGGTCCGCGATCGCTCGTCACCGCCAATCTGATCCAGTTGAACGCCGATGTCGCGACGTCGCAGGCCAACCGGCTGCGGACCCGCGAACGCTGGGAACAGGCCCGGTCGACGCCGTTGATGTCGTTGCCCGAAGTTCTCGAAAACGACGCGATCCAGCGGCTGAGCCAGAAGCGGGCCGAGGATCTGGCGAGTCTGGGTGAAATTCGCCGTCGGTTGAAGCCCGATCACCCGGTCGTCATTCAGGCCGTGGCCGAGATCGATACGCTGGAGCAACAAATCCGCCAGTTGGCCGAGGAAACCCGCCGGTCGATCCAGAGCCAGTATCTGACCGCCGAGCGCCAGCACCGCGCGCTGGAACAACAGGTCAAGTCTTTGCAGGGCGATACGCTGGCCGAACAGGATCGCAGCGTCCGCTACAATATCCTGAAGCGCGAGGTGGATACCAACCGCCAGCTCTACGAGAGCCTGCTTCAGCGGTTCAAGGAAGTCAGCGCCGAATCCGGGATCACGTCGAACAACGTCACCAATGTCGACGCCGCCGAAGCGCCGCGTCGTCCGACGTCGCCGCGACCGCTGCTGAACATCGCGCTGGCGCTGCTGGCCGGGATCGGGCTGGCGATGCTCTATGCCTTTGGTCGCGACTATCTCGACGATTCGATCCGCGATCCCAGGGACGTCGAACAGAAGCTTCACATCCCGTTGCTGGGTGTCGTGCCCGACAGCCGTGAGGTCACTCCGCTCGACGCGCTGCTCGATGCCAAGTCGGAACTGGCCGAAGCCTATCACGCGGTGCGCGCCTCGATCGAACTCTCGTCCAATCAGGGTCCGCCGCGTTCGATCTTCGTGACGGGCAGCAGCCAGTCCGAAGGCAAGTCGACCACGTCGTTCGCGCTGGCCCGCGATTTTGCCGGGCTGGGTCGCCGCGTGTTGCTGGTCGATGCCGATCTGCGGCGGCCGTCGCTGCACCGGGTATTGGGGATCCCGCTTCCCGAAACCGGACTGTCGTCGATACTGGCGCGCGTGTCCGACCGGAACGCGCCGATCCTTGCGACGGACTATACCGGGCTGTCGTTCCTGCCCAGCGGCCGGTTGCCTCCCGATCCCGCGACGCTGTTCGCCGGAACCGCGATCAGTGAGTTGTTGGGGGCGTTGGCGGCCGATTTCGACGTCGTCGTCATCGACGGCCCGCCGGTGCTGGCGCTGGCCGATGCGGTCCAGCTTGCCGCCGCGTCACAGGCGACGGTGTTCGTGGCCGAAGCCTCCAGCGCGCATTACGGGCAGGCGCGCAACGCCGTCGCCCGCCTGATCCGCGCGGGCGGCAACGTCATCGGCTGCGTCGTCACCAAATATGACGCACGCAAGACCGGCTACGGACGGTCGAACGAATATTACATCTATCGTTACGACGCCGCGCCGAAGTAACCGGCGGCATATGCGGCCCGGCGATCAGCGGGCGGCGGTGCAGGGGAAACGTGCCTTGAGCGCGACGACCACCACCGACGCCGCTTCGCCGGGCAGGTCGGCGGGACGTGCCGCGACATGGTCCATGAACGCCCGGCGCAAGTCGCCCTGGGCCACCCGGCGCGGCGCGCAGAATTCGCGCAGGTTCAGCCACGCCTCATAGGCGCGCACCGTATCGTGGATGCCAGCGATATAGGCGAAACAATAGGATGCGTCGGCGGGTACGTTCGACATGCACCGTTTGCGCAACTGATCCGCGCTGAACAGTCCGCCGGCTGGGGCCGGCGCGGTCTGCAACGCGGGTGCGGCGGCGGGCGTGGCGAGGGCGATCATCAGGGCGAGCGAGCGGAACATCGGATCATCCGTAGCTTCCCGCCGGCGATCGGCGGTCGGTGGGCGCCGGCGGGCGGTGCCGGTCGTACCGCCCCCTTACCGCAGGATCACGCCCGACGCACCGGCCATGACACATGCCGCACTCCGCCGCGGGGGGATAGCAGCAGGCGCGTTCGTCGGCTGGAACCGCATAGGACAATAGGATATCGCGCGGTGCAACGATGATCGCTCCCGACCCCGCCCGGCTACCCGCCGATGCCGTCCGCACGGTCCTGCTCCCGCCCGGCGGCGGGAACAGGCGCTGGCATCTCGCCTTGCCTGCCCTGGTCGCCGCGTTACTGCTTGCCGGGCTGATCGCCATCGCGATCGTCAGCCTGCGCCAGAAGCCCGAAGGGGCGGGCGATGGTGCCGCACTTCCCTCCGCGACCCTGCGCGCCGCACGGATCGATGCACCGTTCGCCCCCGACACCCTGCGCCCCCTGTCCCGTGCGCAGGCGGAGGCGTGGAACCGCAAGGCCCCCGCCGCCGGAGCGATCGAGCCGGCCACCGGCTTCGCGCTGCGCAGCGGACAGCCAACCGATTACCAGCGGTCGCTGCAATGCCTGACGATGGCGATCTATTACGAAGCGGGCAACGAGCCCGACGACGGCGAGCGCGCGGTAGCGCAGGTGGTGCTGAACCGGGTGCGGCATCCCGCCTATCCACGCACCGTGTGCGGCGTGGTTTTCGACGGGGCGCAGCGGCGGACGGGCTGTCAGTTCACCTTCGCCTGCGACGGGGCATTGGCGCGGGTTCCGTCATCGGCGGGCTGGCGACGGGCCAACCGGATCGCCATCGCGGCGCTGGCGGGGGACGTGTTCGCGCCGGTCGGATGGGCGACGCATTATCATGCGAACTATGTCGTCCCATATTGGGCGTCCAGCCTCGACAAGGTCGCCGCGATCGGCGCGCACATCTTCTATCGGTCGAAGGGAGTAGCAGGGCTTCGTGGAGCGTTTCGCGGCGTCTATGCCGGGAACGAGCCGTTGCCAGCGGTGCCGACCACCGGGATCGCCACCCCGGTCGCCGAAGCCGCCGCACCCCCCGCGCCCTCGACCGGGATGGTCGGCGTCGGTGATCGTCCGGTACTGACCCGCCCGCGCGCGGACGGCACGGCACCGGTGGTCGGACTGGGCGAACGCCGCGTCCTGCCCCGCGCGCCCGGAATCGGCGAGCCGGTCGCGCCGGTGCTGTCCGAACGTCGGGTATTGCCGGTGGGAAACGACGGACCGCGAAGCTAGTCGGCGGCGGATTTGGCCGCGCCTTCACGGCGGCGGCGACGCAGTTCGCGCATCATGTCGTCGCCGGTCTTCTCGGCCGCAGCCTCCTTCTTCTCGCCCAGCGTGCAATATTGGGCGAAGGCGGCGGCGAAGAAGAACATCGTGCTGACGATCATATCGCGCTCGAACAGGCCGCTTTCGGTGACGTTGTGCCCGACGCAGAACATCAGCATCGCCGAGATCAGCGCCCCCTGCCCCTTGTCGATCCGGTTACTCGACAGCAGTTTCACCATCGGCCACACCGCGACGGCAAAGACCATCAACAGCACGCCGGGCAGGCCGACTGTCACAAGCTGGTCGAGATAGCCCGAATGGCCGACGGTGATGTAGGTCACGTATCCCTTGCCATAAGCGAAGATCGGGCTGCCCGCGGTGATGTTCCAGAACGAACCGAACCCGGCCCCGGTCATCAGATTGTCGCCCGCATATTTCAGCAGCGCGGACCAAATATGTCCCCGGCCGGTGAACGATGCCGGATTGGATAGGCCCGCCTCGAACAGGTCGGCATAGGCGCTGGTCATCGCCATCACGATCGCACCGCCGATGGTGAGCACCGGGATCAGATAGACGCGCAGCCGGGCGTTGAGAAAACCGAAGATGGCGCCCCCGGTCGACGCGACGATCAACATGCCTGCCGACGTCTTGGACTGCGACCGGAACAGGAAATATCCTGCAGCCACAATCACCGCGACGCGGATCGCCACGCGGATCTGACGCGCGTCGAACAGGAACAGGATGATGCACAGGGCGGATACGGCACCGGCAAAATTCTTGTGTCCGTAAATACCGCGCCAGTTGCCGATCAGCGCGACCGGTATCTTCGAATCTTCCACCAGATGGATGCCGACGTCCGGAAGCAGGAATACGACGAAATAGGACAGGACGATCGATCCGACCAATACCCACCGCAGCATGTCCACCGCCAGCCGGTATCCGCCATGCCGTACCAGGCTGAACACCATCCACGCGGTCAATGTCGTCAACAACACGCGCCGTGCCCCGGTGGCCGGATCGATCGCCCAGCTCAGACTGACCCAGCACCATGCCAGTGCGATCAACATCGGCCACGGGAAGGCGATCCACGACGTGCGCGTGACTGTCGGCCGGATGGCAAGGATCGACGCACCGAGAATCAATAGGTACCCGATCTGACGCGGGGTGCTGCCCTCACCCGCACCACCGCCATCGGTGATCGTCATGACCGGGCCGAACAACACCATCACGATCAAGGCGACGAGTGCGATTCGCAGCAGGTTCAAACCGTCATTCGCCGACCGGCGCGTCACCGCATCGGGCGTAACCTCGATCCGTCCCAACCAGTTGTCGACCCGGCCGGGAGCGGCATCGTTGGTCGGCTTCATGCTGCCCGATGCTGAACGCATGCTCGGAACCTTTTCGCGTAGATGCGGCACGCACTATTGTCGTGCCCGGACGGGTCGGTCCTTGCCCGCACGCTACTATCGTCCACGACATGCGTCCAGCACGACCCGCAGGTTCGGTCCGATCGTGGCCTGCCATCGGTCGGGGGACGGGAAAAGATCGTCAGACCTGATCCGAAGAAGTACCGTCGTCCAATAGGGAAAAAGCGCCCGGTCAGGGGCGCTTTCTTACTTCACGGGCGAATGTCGCCATCCGCGCCACCGTAGCGACAGGATCAGTTCGGGCTGGAGTTGTCATCGCCGCCGGACGCGACGGCGACCACGCCGACGATCACGACCACACCGGCAAGGATCAGCAACGGCAACGGCAGCCCCAGTGCGAGCTCGTTACCTTCTTCCGCACGACCGATTGCACGAACCGGCGTACCGATCGCCGCGACCGGCTTGCCGCTGGCGAGGCGAACCGCTTGCGGGCGAACGGGAGCAGCATAGGCCACGCCAGCCAAAATCTGGCCCGCCATCGCCGCGCTCAACAGAATTTTCCTGACCATGCTGCGTATTCCTTTATCCGCCTACGCACTGCAATAGGACGCATCTAGTATCCATTGACCACACCGGCCGATTCGAGTCAAGCGCCGTTCGCAGTTGCAGCAACGCTGCGTACGCCCGGCGCCGTATCGATCACTTCCTGCCGATCGCCTTCGAGATAGACGGCACTCAGCACGCCGGTACGATACGCGCCGGTATCGATTCCGATCCGGTTGCGGCGAAACTCCACTTCGGGGGAAATGCTGTGGCCGTGAACGATCACCGCGCCATGATCGCGCGGATCGTCGAGGAAATCCTCGCGAATCCACAGCATGTCCGTGCGCACTTGCCGCCGCAGCGGGATGCCGGGGCGGATGCCGGCATGGACGAAGTAATAATCGCCCGACTGGACGCTCATCGGCAAACGGCGCAGCCATGCCACCCATTCGCGCGGCACCGCCGCGCGCAATCGACGGACCAGATCGCGGACGTCTTCCCCCGAATCGGGGTCGATGCCGAAACTTCGCATCGTTGCCGCGCCGCCGACCGCCAGCCAGCGGCGCATGGCCACCGGGTCGCCGTCGATCGCTTCCAGCATCGCATCCTCGTGATTGCCGGGAAGCACGACCAGTTGCGCATTGTCGCGCTGCAGGTTGAACAGCATTTCCAGGACGCCCGCACTGTCGGGGCCGCGATCGACAAGGTCGCCGACCAGCACGACATACAGCGACCGCACGGGCGGCAGGGCGCGCGAATGGTCACCGATCCTGGCAAGCAATTGCTGCAACAGGTCGGACCGGCCATGGATGTCGCCAATGGCATAGATACGTTCACCGGAATCGGTGCTTGGCAACGCGGCTTCTCCAGTAAAACTCCCACGGCCCGTTTCCCGCGGAAGATGGCTAGCCTAGCGTACACGGACCGATACAGGCAATTGATAGATGTTGGTGTGTCGCCGGAGCATGACATCGTATAGTATGCGCCATCGTTCGCGATACGATATTGCCCCCGGCCGTGATGACGCGATAAGGACGACCCGGGCCGGCATAAGGATGAGCAGGGCACTTGGCTGAGCTTGGGGGCATATCGACATCGCAACGGCTTTTCGCCGAACGGAGCGATGCGCCACCGGCGCCCCGCAAGGCGAACGACACGGCGACGAACGACACGGCGACGGCTGCGACGGTCAGCGACCGTCATTCCGGATCGGGTACGATGCGGGTGCTGCTGGTGGCATCGGCGGGGGGACACTGGGTCGAACTGCACCGGCTGGGCGCCGCTTTCGCCGACGCGGATTGTCAGTTCGTCAGTACGTCCAGCGGCATGACGCCGCCGGTCGGCAACCGCCGTATCCTCGAAATTCCGGACACCGCCCGCGACGCCGCCCGCACGATCATGCCGACGTTGATGGCATTGTTCCGCATCTTCCGCGCCTTCGACCCCGATGTCGTGGTATCGACCGGCGCCGCCCCGGGGGCGCTGGCGTTGCTGATCGGCCGCCTGTTCGGCGCGCGCACCATCTGGATCGACAGCATCGCCAATAGCGAGGAATTGTCGCTGTCGGGTCGACTGGCAAAGCCGGTCGCCGATCTGCGTATCACGCAATGGCCGCATCTGGCCCGCGCCGACCGATCGTTGCGTTACCTCGGCCAGATATTGTGATCCTGGTATCCGTGGGTACGCAGCTACCCTTCGACCGGCTGATTCGCGCGGTCGATCGCTGGACGACCGAGCGCGGGCGCGACGACGTGGTGGCACAGATCGGGCTGGGCGAATATCGCCCGGTGGCGATGCGCCACTTCGGGCATATCCGGTACGACCATTTCCGCGATCTTCAACGGCGGTGCGACGTGATGGTCGGCCATGCGGGCATGGGATCGATCATCGCGGCGATGGAATTCGGCAAGCCGATCATCGTCATGCCGCGCGACCACCGGCTGGGCGAACATCGCAACGGACACCAGTTCGCGACGCTGCGCGAGTTCGGCGAACGACCGGGCATCTATCCAGCGCAGGATGAGGACGAACTGTTCGCGTTGCTCGACCGGGCCGATTCGCTCACCGCCTATCCCACACTTGGCACCAGCGCGTCGGAACCGTTCGCACGCAATCTGGCCGAACTGCTGGACGTGCCGCAACCGGTGCCGATGATCCGCCGCCTGCGCCACATGATCCGCGGGCGACGACGGGACAGTTGAGCCCTGAAAGCAACAGGTATCGGATACTGTCCGCATCGGTCCGACAAGCGGCTTGATACCCCGTAGCGTGCATGGTAGCCGCCAACAGACACACATCGTATTCCGGGGTATCCGAGTGAAGAAGAACGCGGCTTTCCTTCTCCTGGGTGCGATCTCGCTTGCCGCATGTTCCAAGTCCGGCCCGCCCCCGATATCGGCGGGCGAGCGCTACGCAACGTCGCAAGGGTTCAACGAGGTCTATACGCTCGGCGCGGGTGATAAGATCCGTATGTCCGTATTCAACGAGCAGCAACTGAACGGCGAGTTCACCGTCAGCGCCGATGGCGAGATTTCGCTGCCGCTGATTGGCAACGTACCGGTGGGCGGCAAGCCGATCGAAGCGGTGTCGCGCGAAGTGCAGGCGAAGCTGGCCGACGGCTATCTGCTCGATCCGCGCGTCACGATGGAAGTCGTGACCTATCGCCCGTTCTTCATCCTCGGCGAAGTGCGCTCGCCGGGGCAATATCCGTATCTCAGCGGCCTGACTGCGTTGAACGCCATCGCTACGGCACAGGGCTTCACGCCGCGTGCGCGCAAGCAGACGGTGCTGATCCGCCGGTTCGGTGATCAATATGAGCAGGAATATGTCCTGACGCCCGATCTGCGCGTCCTGCCGGGCGATACGCTACGCCTGACGGAGCGGTTCTTCTGAGGCATCGGGGGGGTCAGGGGGAGGCGCCGTTCCGGATGCGGGGGCATCGGACGGCGTCGGGCGTGCCGCGCATTGCGGACGCATGGCCGGTCGGCGCCTGTCTCGGCATAGTCCTTCTGGCGATGCCCGCGACCGCTTCGGCCCAGACGTCGACGTTGCTGCTTCCTGCCGCCACGACCAGTCGTGACGCCTATGATCGCGGCCACAATGTCAGCGTGGCCGAACGACCGAAGCCCGAATACGACCCGCTCGGCATCCGGTTGGGAAGTTTCATCGTCAACCCGCAGCTGAACATGTCGGTGGCGTATACCAACAACGTATTCAACGATAACAATACCCGCCGCCGGGACGTCTATTCTTCGGTAGAACCCTATGCGGGCATTTCGTCCGACTGGTCGGTGCATCAGGTGCGGTTGACGGGGGCCGGCGATTTGCGCCGCTACGCCAGCGAATCGGTGCGGAACCAGAATGCGTGGTATATCGATCTTTCGGGCCGGGCGGACGTAAGCAGCGCGCTGACCGTAACCGTGAACGGCGAAATCGATCGCAGCTACGAAACGCCCTTCTCTGGCGACGTGGTCGCCAATCTGCGGGTTCCGTCGCGGTATCTTCGGAAATTTTCGGGCGTTCGTGCCGTCTACGATGTCGGCAAGTCCCGGGTGATCGGCACACTGGATCGCAGCGCCTATACCTTCGACGCGGTTGGATTCGCGGATGGTTCGGCTCGTGACCAGCGGTATCGAGACCGTGTAACCGATGCCGGCACCGCGACATACGAACTCGGATTCTCGCCCAGCCTGTCGGTATATGGCCGCGCGGAAATCGACCAGAATCAGTATTCGACACTCGCGTTCGGTCAGCCCAACCGCGATTCGTCGGGATACCGCGCCATCGTCGGCACAAATTTCGACTTTGCCGGCGTAGCGCGCGGCACGCTCGCGATTGGCTATAGCTATCGCAACTTCCGGGCCAGCAACCTGTACCGTAATGCCAGCGGCCTGTCGTTCGAGGGGCGAGGAGACTGGTTTCCGAGCGAACTGACCACGGTCAGCGTCCTCGCGCAGCGGCGTCTGATCGACGTCGATCTCGCCGGGGCCGGAACCACCTGGGACAATCGCGCCCGCGTCACGGTCGACCACGAACTTTTGTACAACATGATCGTGACCGTCGGTGCCGAAGTCGGAAAGCGCGAATATCCCGAACGGGCGGCGTCGACATCGCTATACCGTGCCGAGATCAGCGCCCGATATCAGTCGACGCGCTGGTTCGGCCTGTCGGCGGATGTCGGCTATGGCTCTACCAATCCCAGCACGACGACGCTGGGAAACCCGTTTGACGAGTTGCGCGGCCGTGTTTCCGTTCGTATCAGACGATGATACGACATTGTTCAGTGTCGGGAACTGGCGTTCCCCCCAGATATTTAGGAACATCCTGAGATGAAGGTCGTGAACGCGGTCGGGAATGAAACCCGCTTTGGCGATCTGATCCGGTCGGCACGCGACGTGATCCGGCGCCGGATTCTCGTGCTGCTGGCAGTCGCGGCGGTGGTCGCGGCGATCGGCATCGTGCTGACGCTCAGGATCACGCCGGTCTATCAGGGTGTGACCCGGATTCAGATCGACCCCAGCCGCAACCCCCTGTCGCGCAGCGCAGGTGACGCACAGGCACAGTTGGCCAGCGAAGCGATCGAAACCGAAGTGTCGGTGATCCGCTCGCTCGACATCGCGCGCATCGTCACCAAGCGGCTGAATCTGGTCAACGACCCCGAATTCGGCGGTGGCCCGACGCTGTCGGGGCAACCGGCGCGTTCGCCCGAGGCGAAGCAGGAAGCAGTCGCGCGGTCGATCAATTCCAAGCTTGACGTCTCACGCGACCGGCTGACCTACATCCTCATCATCCGCTTCAGTTCGCTGTCGCCGGACAAGGCCGCACGGATCGCGAACGCCTTCGCCACCGCCTATCTCGATACGAAGGTCGGCAACAAGATCGGCACCGCCGAACGCCAGTCGATCTGGTATCAGCAGCGCATGAACGAACTGGCGGCGGAAATCCGTGCCGCCGACGAACGCGTCGCCCAGTATCAGGCACAGGCCGGAATCGTGCGCGGTGCGTCGAACCAGCAGGGGACGATCGTCGATCAGCAGGTCGCGCCGCTCTCACTGCAACTCGCGACCGCCGAATCCTATGCCGCCGAAGCGCGGTCGAAGGAACAGTCGGCGCGGCAACAGGTGCGTCGCGGTACGCTCGATGCCGTATCGGACGTGCGCGAGTCGGCGACGGTACAGGATCTGCGCCGCCAGCGCGCCGCCCTGACCCAGACGCAGGAGGACGTGCGCGGACGCTATGGCGAACGCCACCCCGATTTCATCAAGGTCCGCGATCAGGCGGCGGCGATCGACAGGCAGCTTCGTGAGGAAATGACCCGCGTCGTCCGTTCGCTCGATGCCGACGCCGGCGCTGCGGAAGCGCGTGCCGCCAGCCTGCGTCAGTCGATGACGCAGCTCGAACAGCGTCAGGGCGAGAATGCCCGCGCATCGGTGATCGCCGCTAGCCTTCAGCGCGAGGCCGACGGCAAGCACGAAGCCTATGACAAGATCGCGCAGATGGCGCTGGAGTCGCGTCAGGCCGCGCAGAACTCGATCGCGCAGGCGCAGATAATCGACAGCGCCAAGGCACCGGCCGCGCCAAGCTGGCCCAACCGGCCGCTGTTGTTCCTGCTGTCGATCGTTGCCGGTATCGGCGTCGGCATCGCGGTCATCGTGACGCAGGAAATGATGGTATCGGGGCTGCGCAGCATCGAGGAGGTCGAGAGCGAACTCGGCGTGCCGTTGATCGCCGCGATCCCCAACCTGCGCGATCCGCGTCCGGCCGACGTCGTCATCGACAAGCCGACGTCGCAATATACCGAAGCGTTGCGCAACGCCCGTGCCTCGCTGCTCGGCGTGCGGGGACAGGCGCGACCGAAGGTGATCGCGCTGACGTCCGCGCTGCCGTCGGAAGGCAAGACGACCACGGCGCTGGCACTGGCCCGCGTCATGGCGATGAACGGCGATCGCACGATCATCGTCGATGCCGACGTCCGCCGCGCCCAGTTGCGCATGATTACCCCGACCAGCGCGACGATCGGCCTGGTCGAGGTGCTGCACGGCGAGGCGACGCTGGATCAGGCGATCGAGCCGAGCGGCGTCGAACGGCTGGACCAGATCATCATCCACAAGCCGTATTTCTCTTCCGAAAATCTGTTCGGCAACGACCTGATGCCGAAGATTCTGGAAGAACTGTCGGACCGCTACGACACGATCATCCTCGATCTTCCGCCGCTGGTCGGGCTGGCCGATGGTCGCTTCCTCGCCGCGCTGGCGGATGCGGTCGCGCTGGTCATCCGCTGGAACAAGACGCCGAAACATGCGGTGACGTCGGCGGCGACGTGGCTGAAGGCGGACGGCACGAACCTAGTCGGCACCATGTTCACCATGGTCGACACCAGCTCGCAGAGCGTCGGCTCCTATTATTATTACTCGAAGCAATACTCGCAATATTATCAGGAAAGCTGAGGCGGTTCCGGCGGCCCAGCGCCGCCGGTCCTGCTGCCATGCGTTTCCCAATCCGGCGCGGTCGACCCCGTGGCCGTAACGGTCGCTCCGACCGCTGCCCCGCCACCTCATCCCATCCTTGCGCGCAGGTCGCCCGTCGCCTAGGCGCGCGCCAACCGTCTCTCAATCGCAAGGAGCCATGCCGTGGCCGACTCCATCAACCGCGTCGTGCTCGCCTATTCGGGCGGGCTGGATACCAGCGTCATCCTGAAATGGCTTCAGCAGAACTATAACTGCGAAGTCGTCACCTTCACCGCCGATCTGGGCCAGGGTGAGGAACTGGAACCGGCGCGCAAGAAGGCCGAGATGATGGGCGTGAAGCCCGAACACATCTTCATCGACGACCTTCGCGAGGAGTTCGTCGGCGACTTCGTGTTCCCGATGATGCGGGCGAACGCGCTGTACGAAGGGCTGTATCTGCTCGGAACGTCGATCGCCCGGCCGCTGATCGCCAAGCGCCAGATCGAGATCGCGCGTCAGGTGAATGCCGATGCGGTCAGCCACGGCGCGACCGGCAAGGGCAACGATCAGGTCCGGTTCGAACTGGGCTATTACGCGCTCGATCCCGATATCAAGGTCATCGCCCCGTGGCGCGAATGGGACCTGACCAGCCGCACCGCGCTGATCGCGTTTGCCGAGCAGCACCAGATTCCGGTGCCCAAGGACAAGCGTGGCGAATCGCCGTTCTCAACCGACGCAAACCTCCTGCACACCTCGTCCGAGGGCAAGGTGCTCGAAGATCCGTGGGACGAAGTGCCCGACTATGTCTTCTCGCGCACCGTCAGCCCGGAAGACGCACCCGACACGCCGCAGATCGTGACGATTGCGTTCGAGCGCGGCGATGCGGTGGCCGTGGACGGCGAAGCCATGTCGCCCGCGACGCTGCTGGCGAAGCTCAACGATCTGGGGCGGGCGCATGGCATCGGGCGGCTCGATCTGGTCGAGAATCGCTTCGTCGGCATGAAGTCGCGTGGGATGTACGAAACGCCGGGCGGCACGATCCTGCACGTCGCGCATCGTGCGATCGAGCAGATCACGCTGGATCGCGGTGCCGCGCATCTGAAGGACGAACTGGCCCCGCGCTATGCCGAACTGCTGTATAACGGCTTCTGGTTCTCGCCCGAGCGCGAGATGTTGCAGGCGGCGATCGACCACAGTCAGCACAAGGTGTCGGGCGAGGTTCGGCTGAAGCTTTACAAGGGCGGCGCGCATGTGATCGGTCGCCGGTCGCCCAATTCGCTCTACAGCGAAAAGGTCGTGACGTTCGAGGACGATCAGGGCGCCTACGACCAGCGCGACGCGGCGGGCTTCATCAAGCTGAACGCGCTGCGTCTGCGCCTTCTCGGTCGGCGCGACCGATAAGACCATGTCCCCCGCAAGTGCGAACAGCGCTTGTGGGGGACCGGCCCTTCCCATTAGAAGCGGCGGATGGATGGGGGCAAGATTCAGTGGTGGCAGACGCGGTGGTTCGTCCTCGCGGTGGCGTTTCTTTCGGCCATCCCGCTTATATTGCCCGATATTCCGCCGCTGCTCGACCTGCCCGGCCATATGGGGCGGTATCGCGTCCAGCAGATGATCGGCACCGGTCAGGCGCCGTGGTTCACCGACTGGTATAATTTCGACTGGAGCCTGATCGGCAATCTCGGCATCGACCTGATCGTGTGGCTGTTCGAGCCGCTGTTCGGGCTGGAGCCGACGGTCAAGGCGATCGCACTGACCATCGCGCCGCTGACCGCGATCGGGCTGTTGTGGATCGCCCGCGAGGTACATGGGCGCATCCCGGCGACGGCGCTGTTCGCGCTGCCGGTGGTCTATGGCTTTCCGCTGCATTTCGGGTTCGTCAATTTCGCGCTGTCGATGGCGCTGGCGCTCAACGCCTTTGCGCTGTGGTTGCGGCTGGGGCGGCAGGAGCGGTTCCGGCTGCGCGCGATCCTGTTCGTACCGATCGCCGCGCTGATCTGGCTCACCCATACGTTCGGCTGGGGTACGCTGGGCGTGCTGGCCGGATCGGCCGAATTGATCCGCGAATATGACAAGCGTCGCAACTGGCCGCTGGCGGCGTTCCATGCCGGGCTGCACTGTCTGGTCCTCGCCCCGCCCGCGCTGTTGATGCTGGTATGGCGGTCGGGTGGGCATGTCGGCGGGCAGACCGCCGACTGGTTCAACTGGCGCGCGAAGATGTCGTGGCTGACCATGACGCTGCGCGACCGGTGGCAGTTGTACGATCTGGCGTCGGTCGCGGTGTTCTACCTCGTGCTGTTCAAGGGCGTGCGCGATCCGAACATCGGCTATTCGCGCAACCTCGGCCTGTCGGCGCTGTTCCTGATCGCGGTCTATGCGCTGTTGCCGCGTATCGTGTTCGGATCGGCCTATGCCGATATGCGGCTGGTGCCGTATCTGTTCGGCATCTGCCTGATCGCGCTTCGGCCCCGGCCGGGTATGTCGATCCGCAACGCAGCGACGCTGGCAGCGATCGGCATGGCGATCTTCGTCGTGCGGATCGGCGCCACCACCGCCAGCTTCTGGATGTACGATCGCGATTACGATCGCGAACTGGCCGCACTGGATCATGTGCCGGTCGGCGCGCGGCTGGTCACGTTCGTCGGCGAAACCTGTTACAACGAATGGAAGATGACGCGATTGCAGCATCTTCCCGGCATCGCACTCGAACGGCGGCTGGCCTATGCCAACGATCAATGGTCGATGGCGGGGGGACAGTTGCTGACGGTCCGCTACACGGCGGCCAAGGGCTTCGCGCACGACCCGTCGGAGATCGTGACCGACGTCAAATGCCCGCGTGAATATTGGCGTCCGGTCGCCGGGGCGCTGGCGAAGTTCCCGCGCGAGGCGTTCGATTATGTCTGGCTGATCCGCCCGCCCGCCTATGACCGGCGGCTGGAACAGGGGCTGGTGCCGGTATGGCGCAACGGGCGCAGCGCGCTGTTCCGCATCGATCACCGGGTGCCGGGGCCGTCGCTGACGTGGCGCGATCTGGGCAACCGCCCGTTCGCCCGTCCGCGCGCACGACAGATCGCGGCGCGCGGCAACTGACCCTCACCCGCGTCGAAACGGGGCCAGTTCGCCCAGATACTCCTGTTCCTCCGCAACTGCCGCCCGTTCGCGATCGAGAAAATCGGCGACCGCCGCGCGGAACCCCGGATCGGGCAGGAAATGCGCCGACCATGTCGTGACCGGGACATAGCCACGCGCCAGCTTGTGCTCCCCCTGCGCGCCTGCCTCCACCCGTTGCAGCCCGCGAGCAATGGCCGCATCGATCGCCTGATAATAGCATAGCTCGAAATGGAGGAACGGCACCTCCTCGGTCGCGCCCCAATAACGGCCATAAATCGCATCGTCGCCGATCAGGTTCAACGCCCCGGCGATCGGCACCCCGTCCCGCTCGGCGAGGATCAGCAGCACATCGTCGCCCAACGCCGCCGACAGCAACGGGAAAAAGTTGCGCGTCAGATAAGGCTGCCCCCATTTGCGGCTGCCGGTGTCCTGATAGAAGGTCCAGAACGCATCCCAATGCTCCGGCCGTATATCGCGCCCGGTCAAATGGCGGACGGTCAGCCCGTCCAGCGCGGCGGCGCGTTCCTTTCGGATCGCCTTGCGCTTGCGGCTGGCAAGATCGCCGAGAAAATCGTCGAAGGTCGCATAGCCGCGATTGGCCCAGTGGAACTGCGTGCCCGCCCGCATCAACCAGCCCGCCGCCTCGAACAACGACACCTGATCTTCGGCCACGAACGTCGCATGGGCCGATGACAGGCCATTCTGGCGGACCAGCGCCTCGACCGCCGCGATCACCGCCGGGGCCTGTGCCAGGTCGCGCAACAGCAGCCGGGGGCCGGGCACCGGCGTGAACGGCACCGCCAGTTGCAGTTTCGGATAATAATCGCCCCCGGCGCGCTGCCACGCGTCGGCCCATGCATGGTCGAACACATATTCACCCTGGCTGTGCGACTTGGCATAGGCGGGGGCGATAGCGACGGGAACGCCATCGGCGTCGTCGACGATCACCGGCAACGCCTGCCACCCCGATCGCCCGCCGACGCTGCCCGATTCTTCCAGCGCGGCGAGGAAGGCATGGCGCAGGAACGGGTTGCCGGTGCCGGCGCACGCATCCCATTGATCGGCGGGAACGGCGCGGACGCCCTGGGCGATGCGGGCGGTGATGGTCACGGGCGGAAGATAGGAGGTCCCGGCGGCGAGCGAAAGGCTATGGTCAATCCCGCGTCACGCGAACCGCGCCGTCCTTGAACAGCAATTCGCGGCGCGGCACCGGGATCGTGATGTCGTTGGCCTTGAACAGGTCCCACAGCCGATTGAGCACGTCCGACCGGACGTTGCCGACCCCCTGTTCCGGGTCGCTGATCCAGCACAGGATTTCATGTTCGACGGCATAGTCGCCGTAGGAGATCAGCCAGACATTGGGCCGGGGGCTTTTCAGCACGCGCGGACTTTGCTGTGCCGCCTCCAGCATCAATGCCTGCGCCAGCCGCAGGTCGGTCTCATACCCCACCCCCACCGGGATGCGGACCCGCACGTTCCGGTCGGAGAAGGACCAGTTCTCCACCTCCTGCGTCATCAGATTCTCGTTGGGGATCAGATGCTCCTTGCCGTCGCGCGTGATGACCGAGACTGCACGGACCCCGATCTTGTTCACCCACCCGAAACTGTCGCCGACCACGATCACGTCACCCGGCTTGATCGAGCGATCCATCAACAGGATGATGCCCGCGATCAGGTTGCCGACCGTCTTCTGCAACCCGAACCCGACCGCAAGGCCGAGGCCTCCGGAGAAGATCGCGAAGGTCGTCAGGTCGATGCCGAGCAGGTCGATGCCGAAAAAGAACGCGGCGATGACGATCGCGATCGACGCCAGCTTCTGTGCCAGCAGCTTTTGCGCGGGGTCGAGGCTGCGCGCCTGCGCTACGGCATGGGCGACGACGCGGTTGACTACGCGGACCACGGCATAGAGCACGACCACCGTCAGCAGCGTGCTGACTACCGCCAGCAACGACAGCCGCCGTCGCCCGACCGAGAATCCGATGGCATCCAGCGTGGTCGTGATCGGCCCCAGACCGCCGATCGATCCGGACAGGACCGCGACGAACAGGATCGCGCCGACGCTCCACGCCAGCCAGCGGGCCAGCGTGACCCCGCGCAGCAATTGCACCGCCAGCCGCGCCACTGCGGCGCCAAGCGCGACGCCGACGATCACGTCACCCAATGGTCGCCACGGCCACACCTGTGCCACGATCGCAAGCGCGAGGACCGCGACCGAATGGCGGACGATATCGCACATCCGCGCGACCAGACCGACAACATGCTCGCCGACCCGCGCGCGCCACAGGTCGGACAGGCGTGGACCGGCCCAGCGGCCCGCCGCCCATCCGAGCGCCAGCGATACCAGCACGCATCCCAGCGCCACCGCCGCCTCGACCAGTTGCGGACCATCGGCCAGCGGCACGCCGCGCTCGGCAAGCCATGCCGCCGCCGGGTTCACGTCAGCGCCCGGAAACGCGCCAGCCCGGCGTCGAGATCGGCGATCAGGTCGTCGGTATCCTCCAGCCCGATCTGCAGCCGGATCAGCGGCCCTTCCGCCTGCCACCGGGTGGCGGTGCGGAGCGACGCCGGATCGACCGGCAGCGCGAGGCTCTCGAACCCGCCCCAGCTATAGCCGATGCCGAACAGGTCCAGCCCGTCGATCAACGCCGCGCGCGCCGCATCGCTTCCTCCGTCGAGGACGAACGAGAACAGCCCCGACGCCCCCCGGAAATCGCGCAGGAACAGGTCGTGCCCCGGCGTACCCGGCAGCGCGGGGTGCAAGACCCGTGCGACGCCCGGTTGCTCCTCCAGCCAGCGCGCGATTTTCAACGCACTCTCGCCATGCTGGCGCAACCGCACCGCCATCGTCCGCAACCCCCGTGCGCCGAGCGCTGCGTCGTCCGGCCCGACATGCTGGCCCAGTTCATAGGTGCGGTGCCGCAACCGGTTCCAGTGCGATTCGACCGCCGTCGCCGATCCCAGCATCGCGTCGGAATGGCCGACGACATATTTGGTGCAGGCCATGATCGTCACATCGACTCCATGCGCGATCGCGGGGAACAGCAGCGGCGTGGCCCAGGTATTGTCGAGCATCGTCGTGATGCCGCGTTCGCGGGCGATGGCGGTCATCGCGGGCACGTCCTGCACCTCGAACGTCAGGCTGCCGGGCGTTTCCATGAACAACACGCGGGTTTCCGGCCGCATCAGGTCGGCAATACCCGCGCCGATGGTCGGGTCATAGAAATCGGTGACGACCCCCATCCGCGCCAGCATTCCCGTCGCAAAGGCGCGGGTGGGGGAATAGGCGCTGTCGGGCACCAGCAGGTGATCGCCCGGCGACAGGAATGCCAGCAGCGCGGTGGTGATCGCCGCCACGCCCGAGGGATAGAGCAGCGTACCGTGTGCGCCCGGCTCCAACTGCGTCAGTGCTTCGGCCAGCGACCATTGGGTCGGGGTACCGCGTCGTCCGTAATAGAGCCGGTGATGGTCGCTGCCACGCGCCGCTGCGGTCAGGTCGGCCACGGTATCGTACAGGATGGTCGAGGCGCGCCATACCGGCACGTTGACGACACCGCCGGTCCATTCGGCACGGCGGCCACCGGTGACGACGCGGGTCGCGGGAGCTTGCGGCTTGCTCTGGTCGCTCATGCGGTCACTTTCGGAGTATGCGGGTCGGCGGCCCATTCGGTCCAGCTACCATCGTACAGCGCCGGGTCGCGGCCGAGCAGATGCAGCGCGAAGGCGGGAACGGCAGCGGTGATGCCCGATCCACAGGTCGCGACGACCGGCCGGTCGAGGTCGATCCCGGCGTCGGCGAACAATTGCGCCAGTTCGCCGCGCGAACGCCAGCTTCCGTCCTCGGCGAAGAAACGGCCATAGGGCAGATTGACGCTGCCGGGGATATGCCCGGACGGCAGGCCGCGCGGGTCCGGTTCGCTCCCGGCAAAGCGTGCGGGCGACCGGGCATCGACCAGTTGTTCGGTGCCGATCGTCAAATTCGCCTGCACCATCGCCATCGTCCGCACCGCCGACAGATCGGGGTCGGACACGAATTTCGCGGGTTCGACTGCCGGAACATGGTCGTCGAGCGGCATGCCGTCGCGCCGCCATTTGTCCAGCCCGCCGTCGAGGATCGCCACCGGCTGGTCGGGCGCGAACAGCCGGAACAGCCACCACGCCCGTGCCGATGTCCGGTGCGGCGACCCGTCGTACAGCACGATGCGATCGGCACTGGACATGCCGAGTTCGCCCAGCCGCGCCGAAAACGCCGCCTCGGACGGGAGCGAGGTGCGTCCCTGCCCCGACAAGGCCCGCAGATCGAGGAACCGCGCGCCCGGAATATGCCCGGCGGCATATTCGACGGCCTCGTCGCGTGGCGGGTCCGGCTGGACCGCGACATAGGTGGCGTCGAGTACGACGAGATCGGCACGGCCGAGCCGGTCGGCGAGCCAATGGGTGGTGACGAGTGAGTCCATGTCGCCCGACCTACGGCGTATCGCCCGCCGTCGCCAGCGTCGGGATCAGGCGGGATCGTTTTCCATCAGCCATTCGATCGCAGCGGCGCGATCGTCGAACCGGGGGAAATGCGGCGCGATCCGCTTCGCCTGCATCTTAAGCAGCACGCTGGCGGCGACGATGGCTAGGCGGCGCGACGTGATACCGGGATCGGCGGCCAGCCTGCCCAGCGGGGGCAGCACGTCCTGCGACTGGACCGCGAACCCGGTCATGTCGAACAACGTCACCTGTTGCCCCAACGGACAGCCGAGCGACGGCAGACGCGCGATCATCATCGCCACGGCCCCGCCGAACCGGCCGACCGTCGGAATATCCCAATGGCCGCGCACTTCGATATCGAGCAGCTTTTGCACTGGGTCGAACCGGATGGAGAACGCCGTGTCGTCGTGCTTCACTCCGCCGCGCATCGCCACTTCCCCGTCGTTACCGACATCCTGTCGACGTGCCGCCGGTAACGACGACACGGAAGCGTGTTGGACCCCCTGCGATGCCCGCCGTCAATAGGCGCGGGCGATGGCGAACTCGACCGCCTCAATCATCGCGTCCTTGGCCGGACCGTTGGCGAAGCCACCGAGCGAATCGATCGCGCGCTGACCGTAGTGGCGGGCGCGGGCCAGCGTGTCGTCGACCGCGCGGCTGGATTGCACCAGCGTGATCGCATGGGCGAAATCGGCGTCGGACGCCCGCTTGCCCGACACGGCATCGCGCCAGAATGCCCGCGCCGTCTCGTCGCCACGCGCATAGGCGAGGATGACGGGCAGCGTCATCTTGCCTTCGCGGAAATCGTCACCCGCGTCCTTGCCCATCGTATCGGCGTCGGACACGTAATCGATCGCATCGTCGACGAGCTGGAACGCGATGCCGAGGTTGCGGCCATAGGCGTCGAGCGCCGCTTCGTCCGCTTCCGACCGTTCGGCCACGACCGCGGCGATACGGCATGCGGCGGCGAACAGCGCGGCGGTCTTTGCGCCGATGATGTCGAGATACCGGTCCTCGGCGGTGTCGATCCGCCGGATCGCGGTCAACTGGTTCACTTCGCCCTCGGCGATCACCGCCGACGCGCCCGACAGGATGCGCAGCGCCTTCAGGCTCTCCGCCTCGACCATCAGCTCGAAGCTTTTGGAGAACAGGAAATCGCCGACCAGCACGCTGGCCGGGTTGCCCCAGATGATGTTCGCGGTGCGCTTGCCCCGGCGCAGGTCGGACCCGTCGACCACGTCGTCGTGCAGCAGCGTCGCGGTGTGGATGAACTCGACCGCCGCCGCCAACAAATAGTGGCGGGTACCGGCATATCCGATCAGCCGGGCGCAGGCGAGCGTCAGCATCGGGCGCAGCCGTTTGCCGCCGCCCGCGATCAAATGGCCGGCAAGTTCGGGAATCAGCGGGATCTTCGACTGCATCCGCGCGAGGATCACGGCGTTCACGCGGTTCATATCGTCCGCGACCAGCGCCATCATCGGATCGAGCGAGGGGTCGGTCCGCTTGTCGAGGCGGTGGAGCGTAGCGGTCATGTTCCAGCGATGTGGCGGTTCGTGGTTGCGAACGCAAGGGAAAGGCGGGGTTGCGCGTCGCTTCCGGTCGCGCGAAAGAGCCGGGACGACCGCCGGGCCGCTTCGCCGGGTGCCGAGGGATGCCGCCATGCCGAACGCCACGCTGCAACGATTCCGCCAGAGCATCGACAATATCGATGCCGCGCTCGTCTTTCTTCTGGCCGAACGGTTCAAGGTCACGCAGGCGGTAGGGCGCTACAAGGCCGAAGAAGGACTGCCCCCCGCCGATCCCGGCCGTGAAGAGGCACAGATCGCGCGATTGCGGGCATTGGCGCGCGATGCCGACCTCGACCCCGAATTCTCGGAAAAATTCCTGCGGTTCATCATCGATGAGGTGATCCGTCACCATCGGTCGATGCAGGACGGGGATCAGGGTCCGGCATGAGCGACGACCGCATCGTCTTCGCGCCCGACGATGTCGACCTGTCGCGGTCGCCGTTGCGGCGGGGCATTGTCGAACCGACCTTCGTGCTCGGGGCGTTCAATCCGGCGCTGACCCGTCTGCCGGGCGGCAACCTGTTGCTGCTGGTGCGGATCGCGGAGGCGCTGGTCGACCCGATTCGCGACGGACGGGTGCGATCGATTCGCTGGACGCGCGACGGATATGTGCTCGATCCGTTCGATGCCGCCGCCGCCGACACACGCGATCCGCGCTTCTTCGCACTGACGGGTGGGGCGTATCCGTTTCTCGGCCTCACGTCGCTGTCGTGGCTGTTGCCGGTCGAACTCGATCCGACCGGACGGCGGGTCGTGGCGGTGCATTACGACCGCGCGGTCGAACCGTCCGCCGCGTATGCGCAATATGGTGTCGAGGACGCGCGGATCGCCCGTATCGATGGCGCCTATTGGATGACGGTGTGCGGTGTGTCGGGCGGGCGGCTGTGCACCGTGATGTACCGGTCGGACGACGGGTTCGGCTGGGTATCGCACGGCATGGTGCTCGACCACGGCAACAAGGACATGGTGCCGTTCGAGGGGCGGGTCGGCGATCGCTATGCCGCGCTGACGCGCCCCTTGTCGGATGCATGGTTCGTTCCCGCCGCCGACGATTCGGCGGGCAGCGGGCCGAGCATCAACCTCGCCACCTCCCCCGACATGCTCCATTGGCGACCGTCGCCCGACGTCGCGCTGCGACCGTTAAAGGGTGCGGCGGCCTATAAGCTGGGCGGGGGAACGCCACCGGTGGCGACACGGCGCGGGTGGATGATGCTGTATCACGGCGTCGAGAAACGGGGCGCGGTCGGGGTGTATCGCACCTATCGCGCGCTGATCGACCATGATGCGACCCGCATACTGGAACGCGACGAATCAGTTCCCGTGCTGGAGGCCGCGCCCGCGCTGATCGCGCCGATCGCGCATCAGGCATATCTGCCGCAACCGGTCGTATTCACCACCGGCATCGTCGCGGATGGTGACGACTGGATCGTCGCATCGGGCGAAGCCGATCTGGCCTGCCGCCTGACGCGGGTGGCGGGCGCAACGCTGGATTAGGTAGGCGAGCGCCGCCGGCTATTCGCCCTTCTTCGCCGCCTGCGTCGCTGCTGCCGGATCGACCGACGGTGCGCCCGATGCCGGGGTGGCTGCGTTCGCCACGTCGGCGGTGTTGCCGAGCGGCGCGTCGGCGACGTTCGATTCGGCGGCCGTTTCCGGCGCAGCGCCCGCTGCCGGCGCGGCGGGAAGCGGCAGGTTCGATCCCTGCTGGTTCAGATAGGCGATCAGATTGGCGCGATCCTCGGCGCTGCCCAGACCGGCAAAGGTCATCTTGGTCCCCGGCGCATATTTGCGCGGCGAGGTCAGCCACGCGTTCATCGCGTCGAAGTCCCAGTTCCCCGGCACACCGGTCAGCGCGGCCGAATAGGCGAAACCGGGCAGATGCCCGTGCTTCTGGCCGAGCACACCATACAGATTCGGCCCGATGCCGTTGGCCCCGCCCTGCGTCACCGTGTGGCATGTGGCGCATTTCTTGAAGACTTCGGCACCCTTTGCCGGATCGGCGCTGGCCAGCAGCGTGGCGATCGGAACCGCCGCCGCAGCACCGCCGCCGGCCTCTGCGGCACCCTCGACCGGATAGCCGGGCTTTTCGGGCGCGCCCGTCTCGAAGATCATGCCGCTGACGATGCTCAGCCCGAGGGCAGCGGCGCATCCGGCGAGAACCCAGCCCGCGATCGTGTTCGTCCGGTCGTCCATCGGTGCCGCTGTCTCGCCTAAAGGGATCGTTTCTTTGAACCGAGCCTAGCCGCACCGTCGGATACTGGCAAGACGGGCCAATACCACGAAGACGGTTGCCTGTCGTCGATGCCACGGATAATCGCCGGTCCCCATGCACAAATACGCCGCACCCGCGCGCCCGCTGGTGGCGCAGATGACCGAAGCCGCCGCCGCCGATCCGCATCGCGCGGTCGCGTTTCAGGGCGCGCCGGGGGCGAATTCGCACGTCGCGCTGGTGCAGGCGTTTCCCGACGGCCTGCCGCTCCCCTGTTTCGGCTTTGCCGACGCGATCGAAGCGGTCCAGACCGGGCGAGCCGATTGCGCGATCATCCCGATCGAAAATTCGTTGCACGGCCGCGTCGCCGACATGCATTTCCTGTTGCCCGAATCCGGGCTGGTCATCACCGGCGAACATTTCCTGCCGATCCGCCACGCCCTGCTCGGCATTGGCCCGGTCGAGGCGGTGCGACAGGCGATGAGCCACGAACAGGCGCTGGGCCAGTGTCGCCATTGGCTGGGCGCGCGCGGCATCGAACCGGTGGCCCATCCCGACACGGCGGGCGCGGCGGCATCGGCGGCGGCGATGGGAGACCCCTCGGTCGCGGCGCTCGCTCCTCCGGCGGCAGCAGCGCTTTATGGCCTGAAGGTGCTGGCCGACGATATCGCCGATGCCGACCATAATACGACACGTTTCGTCGTGCTGGCCCGCGCCGCGCCACCGACCCTGCCCGATGGACCGTGCATGACGACGCTGGTGTTCGAGGTGAAGAACGTCCCCGCCGCCCTGTACAAGGCGATGGGCGGCTTCGCGACCAACGGCGTCAACATGACCAAGCTGGAAAGCTATCAGCGCGGCGGCACCTTTGCCGCGACCGAATTCTTCTGCGACATCGAAGGGCGTCCGGGCGAACCGGGCGTCGATCGCGCGCTGGAGGAACTGCGCTTCCACACCAAATGGGTGCGCCTGCTCGGCAGCTACGGTCGGGCACGCGAACGGGGATGACGTAACCCGGACGGGTTATGGGAAAGGGTGCCGGAGTACGATATTCCGTCGGGGTCGAACGCATACGGCGATAGTGCCGCCGCATGGCGAATCCGGGGGGACGACGATGGGCGGAACACGGTTGATTGTGGCGCTGGCAATGATGCTGGGCACAAGTGGGACGGCGATGGCGCAGGGCCAGACCTATCGCGCCGGGGCCAACGCCACCCGATCGATCGACCTGTCGCTTTGCACCGACAACGTCTATGTTTCCGTGCGCGGCGACGGTGACACCGACCTCGATTTCACGATCACCGACAATTTCGGCCGCCAGGTTCATCGCGACTTCGATTCCACCGACATCACGTTCGTGACGCTTCGGCCGCGCATTACCAATGGCTGCGTGAAATATGTCCTTCAGGTACAGAACCGCGGCACGGTCTATAATAATTTCACGGTGACCACCGAGGATCGCGGGTCGCGGGGCAACACCCAGACGACCGCTAAAAACCGTAATGTCGCGATCCACAATCATACTGCGGAAACGATCAACTCGATCTATTTCTCAAATACCGCCGACGGCAAATGGGGTCCGGACCGGCTGGGTTCGAACGTCATGCGTTCCAGCACCAATCGCAGTTTCAACATCGACGACGGCACCGGCGCATGCCGGTTCGACATTCGAGCCGTGACCGCGAGCGGCCGGGAATACGTCAAAAACAATATCAACGTGTGCGCGGTATCGACCGTCGACTTCGGAACCGAAGTCTCACACTGACCCGGTCGTCTGCATCCAGTGCGTCAGCAGGCTGCGGGCGATGGCATGGGCGGGGGGTGCGATGAAGCGGGCGGCGGGGTCGCCCGACAATGCTGCAGCAACATCGTCGCGCGTCGCCCAGAAGGCGTGTTCCAGTTCGGTCGCGTCGATACGGATCGTGTCGTAGTCGGCGTCGGCGATACAGGCGATCATCAGTTGCGACGGGAACGGCCATGGCTGGCTGGCGACATAGCGGACGGCGGTGACGTGCACGCCCGCTTCCTCCATCACCTCCCGCGCGACGGCTTCCTCGATCGATTCGCCGACCTCGACGAACCCGGCCAGCGCTGAATAGCGTCCTGCGGGCCACGACGGTTGCCGCCCGAGCAGTACCCGCCCGCCATGTTCGACCAGCATGATGACCACCGGGTCGGTACGCGGAAAATGCTGGGCGTTGCAGGCGGAGCACTTTCGCGCCCATCCGCCGCGCGCGACATCGGTGGGATGGCCGCAATTGGCGCAGAACCGGTGCCGCCCATGCCAGTCGAGCAGGCTGCGCGCGGTGCCATATAGCGCGACCTGATCGGCGGGCATCACCGCCAGCGCGGCCATCAGCGTCGGGGAACGCATCGCCGGGGCGGTGGCAACGCCGTCCCCGGCCGCGAACACCGGTGCCCCGTCCAGCCGCCCGAGCAGCACCGCATCGCCCCGCGTCGGGTCCATCGGCACCCATGCCAGCGCCCCGGTCGCATCGACCGGTGGCTCCAGTCCGGTCAGCAGCAACAGCCGCGCCGCCGGGTCCGCCATCGCCTGTGCCAGGATCGCCGGATCGTCGCGTTCGTGGTCGGCGCGATCCAGCCGTGCGCCGGTAAAGCCGATCATCGGCGCAAATCGGCGGCGAGCGCGCCCATCGCATCGGCCCGCAACGGCCAGCGATCGGCGGGGAAGTAATTGACCATCACCGTGCCGCGCACCTTGTGCGTCGGATCGACGAACGCGATCGTACCCGCCGCCCCGCCCCAGCCATAGGTGCCCTTGCCCGGCGCACCCGGCGCCGATTCGAGATAGACCGATCCGCCCGCGCCATAACCCATCTTCGGTGCCGCCGCGCCGCCGGTGGCCCCGCCGGTCGTCCCGGCGACGCCGCCGAACGTCACGCCCGGGGGCAACAGGTCGGACATGCCCAGCGCCACCGTCTCCGGCTTCATCACGCGCCGTCCGTCGAGCGTCCCGCCATTCTGCAGCATGTGCAGGAACCGGTCGTAATCGCGCGCCGACATGACCAACCCGGCCCCGCCATAGGGAAAGTCGGGCGGCGACAGGAATACCGACGTCGCGCCGGGATCGAGCGGTACGCGATTGTCCCCGGCAAGGGCATAGTTGGTGACCAGCCGCCCCTTCTGCGACGCGGGCACGCTCCAGAAGGTCGATGTCATCTTCAGCGGGCCGAACATCCGCGTTTGCAGGAACTGTTCGAACGACATGCCGCTGGCGACCTCGATCACCCGGCCCATCACGTCGAGGCCGATCGAATAGCTCCATTTCGTGCCCGGATCGGCGATCAGCGGCAGGGTGGCGACGCGATCCGCGAAATCCTTCAGCGATTTGGGGCGTACCCGCTTCATCGCCGTCTCCGCCTGCGCATTCACCGCCAGCGGCAGGATGCCCAGTCGCTCATATTTGGCGCGCAGCGGTCCGGTGGTGACGATCGAATATCCCAGCCCGGCGGTGTGCGTCAGCAGGTGGCGGACCGTGATCGGCCGCGATGCGGGGCGGCTGTTCAGGCTGTTGGCCGGATCGGTCAGCACGCGCATGTTGCGGAACGCCGGAATGAAATCGCCGATCGGCTGGTCCAGCCTCAGCTTGCCGTCCTCGACCAGCATCATCGCTGCCATGCCGGTGATCGGCTTGGTCATCGAATAGACGCGCCACAGCGTGTCGCCGTCGACCGCCGGTGTTCCCGCCTCCGCCGCGACGCGACCGGCGGCGTGGATGCTGGTCCAGTCGGGTCCGCCGACGGCGATGGCGATGCCCGGCGTCTTGTTCTCCGCGACGTAGCGACGAACCAGCGCCTCGGTCGCGGGCATCGTGCGGGTGGCGGGCGGCGCGGGCGGGCGCGCCACCTGTGCCGACATCGGCGTCGCCGACAACAGGGCCGCAAGGGCCAACGAACCGGTACGCCACATCATCGCGATCCCTCCACGACTGTAATCGCCCGCGCGAACAACGTGGGCAGCCCGGCGGCGGCGATGTCCGCCACCGGCCACCATTCGCCGTCCACCACGACGCCCGCTGCATCCGCCACCATGACGGTACAGGCAAGGTCGAAATGCGTGAAACCGTGGCGGACAGTGCCGGCGTCGCGCCACGGCGCGGCGAACGGCGCGCCTGTCAGACCCGGATCGGCGTCCTCCCACGGCCCGGTCGGCAGCGCGCGCATTCCGCCCAGCAATCCCTTGTCCGGCCGTCGTACCAGCAGCACCCGGCCATCCCGTTCGGCCCAGAACAACGTGCCGCGCCGCTGCGGCTTCGCCTTCTTCACCAGCTTGCGCGGATAGGTTTCGGGAGTCCCGCTCGCATGCGCCGCGCAACCGGGGCGGATCGGGCATAGCAGGCACCGCGGCGCCCGGACGGTACAGAGGGTCGAGCCGAGATCCATCATCGCCTGCGCGAAATCGCCCGCCCGCGTATCGGGCGTGATCGAATCGGTATGGGCGCGGATCAGGGGGCGACTGGCGGGCAGCGGCGTTTCGATCGCGAACAGCCGCGACACCACGCGCTCCACATTCGCATCGACCACCACGGCGCGCCGCCCGAACGCGATCGCCGCGATCGCGGCGGCGGTATAGTCGCCGATGCCGGGCAGGGCGCGCAGCCCCGCCTCCGTATCGGGCAGGCCGCCGCGTGCCGCGACGACCCGCGCACAGGCGAGCAGATTGCGGGCGCGGGCATAATATCCCAGCCCCGCCCATGCCGCCATCACATCGGCATCGTCGGCCGCCGCCAGTGCCGCGAACGATGGCCAGCGGGCGGTCCAGTCCAGGAAATAGGGGCGTACGGTCGCGACCTGCGTCTGTTGCAGCATCACTTCGGACAGCCATACGCGGTACGGATCGGGTGCCGGGGCGCCCGGCGGGCTGCGCCACGGCAGCGTGCGATGATGGATATCGTACCAGTCGAGCAGCGACACGGCGACAGAGAGATGCTTGGCGTCCACGCCGCCTCTATGGCATGGGTCGCCGGTAATGACGACGCGCGCCCGCCCCCATCCGACGATTCCCGAACCACGCCGCGGCGGCACGCGGCAGGTCGCCGAATTGCTGCCCGATATCGGTCGCGCCGCGTTCCGCAAATTCGGGTTCGTGCAATCGGCCGTGGTCAGCCGCTGGGGAGAGATCGTCGGCGATCGTTTCGCCCGCGTGTCGGCCCCCGAATCGATCCGCTTTCCGCACGGCAAGCGCGACGACGGCACGCTGACGCTGGTGGTGTCGGGGGCGCACGGCACGATGATGCAGCATATCGCGCCCGAAATCATGGAACGGGTCAACCGCTTCTTCGGCTATGCCGCAGTCGCCCGCGTCCAGTTTCGCCATGGCGAGGTCCGCCCGCGCCGCGTCGCCCCGGTGCGGCGTGAAATCACGCCGGTCCCGGTCGAACTGGGCGACAGCCTGCGCACCATCGCCGATCCCGAACTCAAGGCGGTGTTGGCGGCGCTGGCCAGTGCCGTCGCCGCCCCGCCACCGCCCGCCATCCCGATTTTGGGAAAGGTCCGCTGACATGCGTATCCTGATCCTCGTCTTCTCGTTCCTGCTGGCGCTGGTCGGGCTACTCCCGGCCAAGGCGGATGCCGCCGCCGTACAGCGTCGTGCCGCGACCCGCCCCGCGCCCGTCGCTGCGCGCGACTGGTCGGGCAGCGTCGTCGTCCAGCCGGGCGGCGGTGTCGCGGTCGGCAATCCTGCGGCGAAGGTGCAGCTTGTCGAATGGCTCAGCTATACCTGTTCGCATTGCGGCGAATTCGCCCGCGATTCGCAGACGGAACTGCATGAAATGATCCGTAGCGGGCGGGTGCGGGTCGAATATCGCGCCTTGCCGCGCGACGCGCTCGACCTTGCCGCCGGATTGCTGGTCCGTTGCGGCGGCACCACCCGCTTCCTTCGCAGCCATGACGCCGTGTTCGCGCAACAGGCGGCGATGTTCACTGGCGCGGACGCCTATGCCGCCACCCCGGCGGCCGGCGTGGCGACCACGACCGTGGGCGAACGACTGAACCAGCTCGCCGCCGCCACCGGGCTGCGCGCGCTGATGCGGACACGCGGCCTGACCGATGCGCAGATTACGAACTGCCTGAACGACGAAGCGGCGCACAAGCGCCTGATCGCCATTACCGAGGCGGCGCAGACCGCCAACGTCACCGGCACGCCGACCTTCCTGATCGGCGGCACGAAGGTCGACGCGCATCACTGGTCCGAACTGAAGCCGATGCTGCTCGCCGCCGGCCGCTGATATCACCGATCCAACCATTCCCCGTTCGAGAGAGTATAGCCCATGCGTCTGCTGCTGCTGCCCCTGATCGCGCTCGCTTCCCTGTCGGCCTGTGGTGGCGGCACCGGTGGCAATTCGACCGCCGCCGCGCCGGTCGCCAACGTCACCGCCCCGGCGGGACAGCGCTGGACCGATGTCGTCGCGGTCACGCCCGAGGGTGGATACCGCGTCGGCAACCCCGATGCCGCGATCAAGCTGATCGAATATGGCTCGCGCACCTGCCCCACCTGCGGCGCGTTCGGGCGCGAGGGTAACGAACCGCTGCTTGCCAACTATGTCTCGACCGGCAAGGTCAGCTTCGAGTTCCGCGACTTCGCGATTCACGGCCCGGTCGATCTCGCCGCCGCCGTGCTCGGCCGGTGCAACGGCACGGCCACCTTCTTCCCGCTGCTCGAAGCGATGTATCGCGACCAGTCGACGGTGCTCGACCGGATGCAGGCGCTGCCGCAGGCGCAACAGACGCAGTTGCAGGCGATGGCCCCGCTCCAGGCGGTCGGCGCATGGGCCGATGCGGCGGGCTATGTCGAATTCGTCAAGCAGCGCGGCGTGCCCGAAGCCAAGGCGCGTCAGTGTCTTGGCGACAAGGCGCTGCTGGATCAGGTGGTCAAGATCACCGAAGACGGCGGACAGGTCGTGACCGGCACCCCGACGTTCCTGCTGAACGGTGAAAAGATCGACGCATTGAGCTGGGCACAGGTCGAAGCGGCGCTGAAGGGCGCGGGCGCCTGATCCCCGTGGCCGCGCCGGGGGACGCGGCCGCACCACGACCGGCGGGGCTGACGCTGCGCCGGTTGCGGCTGACCGGATTCAAGAGTTTCGTCGATCCCGCCGATCTGGTGATCGAACGCGGGCTGACCGGCGTGGTCGGCCCCAATGGCTGCGGCAAGTCCAACCTGCTCGAAGCGCTGCGCTGGACGATGGGCGAAAACAGCGCGAAGTCGCTGCGCGGCACGGGCATGGACGACGTGATCTTCGCGGGCACCGCCACCCGCCCGCAACGCGACTTTGCCGAGGTCGCGATCCTCGCCGAAGATGCGGCGGGGGACGAGGTGGAGATCGTCCGCCGGATCGAGCGCGGCGCGGGGTCCGCCTATCGCATCAACGGGCGGGACGTGCGGGCGCGGGACGTCGGCCTGTTGTTCGCCGATGCCGCGACCGGCGCGCATTCGCCCGCACTGGTCAGCCAGAACCGCATCGGCGCGGTCATCGCCGCGCGTCCGGCGGATCGCCGCGCGATGCTGGAGGATGCCGCCGGCATCTCCGGCCTGCACGTCCGCCGCCGCGATGCCGAGGCGAAGCTGCGGGCGACCGAAGCCAATCTGATCCGCTTGGGCGAAGTGATCGCCGATCAGGATGCGCGCGCTGCCGTACTGCGGCGACAGGCGCGGTTGGCCGAACGCTATCGCGACCTGACCGACCGGATCCGCGTGGCGGAAGCGCGCGCGATCTTCGCGCGGTGGCGCGATGCCGCCGCCGCTGCCGACGCTGCCCGCGCCGAAGCCCTCGCCGCCGAGGCACTGGTGCACGATCGCAGCGCCGATCAGGCGCGCGCCACCACCGCCCACGCCGCCGCCGCAACCGCGCTGGCGACCGCGCGCGCCGCCGCCCAACATCTGCGCGATCGGGTGGGAGAGGCGGGCCACGCCCGCGAACGGCTGAACGCACAGGCCGCTGCCGCTACCCGCCGATTGCACGATCTGGACGGACAGGTCGCCCGGCTGCGTGACGATCGCGCGCGGGAGGCGGCCCTGGCGGGCGATGCCGACGGCGCGACCGAGCGGCTGGCGCAGGAAGTGCGGCGGCTCGAAACAGCGCTCGCCGATACGACCGCCCGCCTGCCCGCACTGGACGCCGCGCTGGCAGATGCCGAACGCACCGCGCGCGATGCAGAGGTCGCGCAGGCGCAGGCGCTGGCCCGACAGGCGGCGGAACTGGCCGAAGCACGGGTGGCCACCGCCGCCGCCGACGCTGCGCGCCAACGGATCGACCGCGCACGGCGGGACGAGGCGCGGTTGCTGGCGGAACAGGCCGGGCTGACGGCGGCGGCACCGCTGGCGGACGCGCGCGACGCCGCCATCGCCCGGCGCATCGCTGCGATCGATGCCGCCGCGGACGCGCGCGACGCGATCCAGCGCGCCGATGGCGACGATCGTGCCGCACAGGAAGCACGCGGCCGGGCACAGGCGGCGCGCGCCACGGCGGCGACGGCGCTGGCGACGATCGACGGCGAGATCGCCGCGCTTGACCGGGCGTTACGGCGTAGCGGACGTGCGCGGATGATCGATTCGGTCGCGGTCGATCCGGGGTTCGAACGTGCGCTGGCGGCGGCACTGGGCGACGATCTGGACGCGGGGACCGGTCCGGCCGACGACCGGTACTGGTCGGGCGGCGACGATACCGCCGATCCGGCCCCGGTCGGGGCGGTTGTCCTGTCGAACCATGTCACCGCACCGCTGCTCGCCCGGCGGCTCGCACAGGTGCTGGTGATGGATAGCGACGACGGCAGGACGCTGGCGATCGGGCAACGGCTGGTGACGCTCGACGGGGCGCTGCGCCGGTGGGACGGATATCGTGCTCGTGCCGGATCGGGTGCGGCGGCGGCCGAACGACTGGCGCGCGCCAACCGGTTGCGGACATTGCATGCCGAGCGTCCCGCGACGCTGGTCGCGCGCGATGACGCCGATGCTGCGCTGGCACGGGCGGACGCGGCGATCGCCACCGCCCGCGCCACGCTGTCGGCGGCACGGCGGGCGCTCGATGTGGCGGAAGGCGACGCGCGCGACGCCGCACGGGCCGAGGACCGTGCCGTCGCCGCGATCGAACGGGCACAGGCGCAGGCCGACGATCTGCACGCACGACTGGCGCGGGTCCGCATCGATCTGGCGGAGGCAGTAGACGATGGCGCGCGCGCCGATGCGGCAGTGGCGGGATTACCCGACGGCAGCGCGACCGCGCGAGCGGTGGCGACGCTCGCTGCTGAAGCCGATCATGCCCGTCGCGTCGCCGCCAACGCCCGTGCCGACCGTACCACCACCGATGCCGATATCGTCCGCGACCGCGACCGTACGACGGCGGCCATGGCGGAAATCGCGCGATGGAATGTACGGGCCGGGGACGCGGCGGGCCGAATCGCGGACATCGATCGACGGATCGCAGACATCGTGACCGAACGCGAACGTATTGCGGATCGCCCGGCCCGGCTGGCAACGGAACTGGCGGCGGTCGATACCGGCCTTGGCAAGTTGCGTCGTGCCGCCGACGATGCCGCCACGCGCGAAACCCGTACCGCCGACGATCTGCGCAACGCCGAGGCAGCGGGCGCGACCATTGCCGAGGCGCTGTCGGCCGCACGGGAGGCGCGGGCCGGTGCCGTGGCGCGCGCCGATGGCCATGAACAGCGGCGGGTCGAACTGGGGCGATTGTCGGGGGAACGCTTCCAATGCCCCGCGCCCCTCCTGCCGCGTGTCGGCTTTACGGCGGCGGAGGTCGCCGATGCGGTGGCGGAGACGGCAATGCACGACGGATTGCTGGCCGAACGCGACCGCATAGGGCCGGTCAACCTGATCGCGGCGCAGGAACTGGTCGAGATCGACGCCGCGCGCGACGCCAATGCCCGCGACCGCGCCGAACTGGACGAGGCGATCCATCGGCTGCGCGGGTCGATCGGCACGTTGAATCGCGAAGGGCGGCAACGGTTGCTGGCGGCGTTCACGGCGGTGGACGGTCATTTCCAGCGGCTGTTCGCTGCGCTGTTCGATGGGGGACAGGCGCGGCTGGAACTGGTCGATTCGGACGATCCGCTCGATGCCGGGCTGGAAATACTGGCCCAGCCGCCGGGCAAGCGTCTGCAATCGCTGACCTTGTTGTCGGGCGGGGAACAGGCGCTGACGGCGGTCGCGCTGATCTTCGCGCTGTTCCTCACCAACCCCTCGCCGATCTGCGTGCTGGACGAGGTGGACGCGCCGCTGGACGACGCGAATATCGACCGCTTCTGCGACCTGCTCGACGCAATGGCGCGCGATACGGCCACCCGTTATCTGATCGTCACGCACAATGCCGCTACGATGAGCCGGATGCACCGCCTGTTCGGCGTGACGATGATCGAGCGCGGGGTCAGCCGGTTGGTGTCGGTCGATCTGGGCGGCGCGGTATCGCTGCTGGCGACCTAGAGCGATTTCCGACCAGCTTGCATCTCCGTCATCGCCCGTTGGGCGACCGCTTCGCGGCAGGGTGCTTTCGGCCCGTCGCCGCGTTGCTCGTCAGTCACGATGCGGTAGCATCGCGCCCTTCTCGAGCCTTGCGGCGAACCGAAATCCCGTCCGTGCCAGAGACGCAAGCTGGTCGGAAACCGCTCTAGCCGATCGCCGGAACGCCCAGTCGGGGAATCTCGATCTTCGGGCATCGGTCCATGACGACCTTCAGCCCCGCCTTTTCGGCACGCGCCGCCGCCGCGACGTTGACGACGCCCAGTTGCAGCCAAACCGCCTTCGCCCCCGCCGCGATCGCCGCGTCCACCGCATCGCCCGCCGCTGCCGAGTTGCGGAAGATATCGACGATATCGATCGGCTCCCCGATCTGGTCGAGGTCGCGGAACACGAATTCGCCGTGCAGATGCTCGCCGGTGATCTGCGGATTGACCGGGATCACGCGATAGCCGCGCTGCTGAAGATACGCCATCACGCCATAGGATGCGCGGTCGGGCCGGTCGGACGCGCCGACCAGTGCGATCGTGCGAGCCTCGGTCAACAGGGTGCGGATACCGTCGTCGTCGAGCATGTTCAGTGCCTTGCCAGCCAGTCGCCGACCTGCGCGGCGATCGATACGAACGGTTCGCCGTCCGCCCCGTTCCCCGCCGCGGGCGGAGCCCCGGCATCGGACGCGGTGCGGATGGCGATGGTCAGCGGTACGCGGCCGAGGAACGGAATGCCCAGCGCCGCCGCCTGCGCCTCCGCGCCGCCGGTGCCGAACGGGTCCGACACCTCGCCGCAATGCGGACAGGCATAGCCCGCCATATTCTCGACCAGCCCGATGATCGGCACCTCCGCCTTGCGGAACAGGTCGATCGCCCGGATCGCGTCGATCAGCGCCAGATCCTGCGGCGTCGATACGATCACCGCGCCTGCCGGGCGATGCTTCTGGATCATGGTAAGCTGTACGTCGCCGGTGCCGGGCGGCATGTCGACGACCAGCGTGTCGACCATGTCCCAATGCGCGTCGACCAATTGCGTCAGCGCGCCCGCCGCCATCGGCCCGCGCCACGCGATCGCCTGTCCCGCCGGGACCAGTTGCCCCATCGACAGCACCGGCACCCCGACCGGCGTGGCGACCGGGACCAGTTTCTTGTCGTGCGCTTCGGCTTTCACCCCCGCCACCCCCAGCAGGCGCGGCTGCGACGGACCATAGATATCGGCATCGACGATCCCGACGCGCCGACCCGCCCGGTGCAGCGCGACCGCCAGATTGGCGGCGAGCGTCGATTTGCCGACCCCGCCCTTTCCGCTGGCGACCGCGACGATGCGTTGCGCCACACGCTCGCTGGTCTGGGCCACGCGCACCCCGGCGATGCCGGGCGCGCTCGACGCGACGCGGCGGACATCGGCCTCCAGCGCATCGCGCGCGGCGGGGGGCAGCCCGGTCACGTCGAGGATGATGCTGGCCTGATCCACCTGTACGCGCGCGGTCGCGCGTCCGGCGGCGACGGGGGCGAGCAGGGCGTTGAGGGCGGCGGCGTCGGAAACAGGGGCTGTCATGGCGGGGATGTAGCGACCATGCGGCGCGTTGCCACTGTAAAACGCCGTCGTCCCCCCTATAAAGGATAGATGCGATGGATCATGGGGCGGCGCGCACGCGCGCAGGTGTCGGGTATGAGTGACAAAGGCCCCTGGGGTGGCGGCGGCGGTTCGGGCGATGGTCCGGGCGGCGGCGGCGGTGACGACGGCCCGCGCAATCCGTGGGCGATGCCGCCGGCAGGCAAGCGCGGCAAGGTCGGCGGATCGTCCTCGCTCGACGAGTTCCTGAAGCGTGCGCGCACCGGCGGTCCCGGCGGCGGCCCGTCGCTTCCGGCCAATGTCGGCCGGTTGTGGATGGCAGCGATCGCCGCGCTGGTGCTGGTATGGATCGCCTTTACCAGCTTCCATTCGATCGCACCGCAAGAACGCGGCGTCGTGACGATGTTCGGCCGCTATACCAGCACGCTGAACCCCGGCATCCAGTTCACGCTGCCCGCGCCGATCATGCGGGTGCAGGTCGAGGATGTGCAGAACACCCGGACCGAATCGTTCCCGGCAGGCACCAACCAGCCCAATCTGATGCTGACCGGCGACCAGAACATCGCCGATCTTGCCTATTCGGTGCGGTGGAACATCAAGTCGCCCGAAGATTATGTCTTCGAGATCAAGAATCCGAAGGAAACCGTACGTGCGGTCGCCGAAAGTTCGATGCGCGCGGCGGTGGCGGGCGTGACGCTGACCGATGCGATCGGATCGGGCCGTGTCGCGATCGAGGCGGAGGTCCAGACCCGGATGCAGGCGCTGCTCGACGAATATCAGTCGGGCGTCCGCGTGTTGGGCGTCAGCATTCAGAAGGCGGCGGCCCCTGCGGAAGTCGACAATGCGTTCAAGGCGGTGACGGCGGCGCAGCAGGAAGCGCAGTCGAACCTCAACCGCTCGCGCGCCTATGCGCAACAGGTCATCGCCCGAGCGCAGGGGGACGCGACCGAGTTCGACAAGATCTACGAACAATATCGCCAGTCGCCCGACGTCACCCGTCGCCGGCTCTATTACGAGACCATGGATCAGGTGCTGAGCCGCGCCGACAAGACGATCGTGCAGCCGGGCGTCCAGACCTATCTGCCGCTGCCCGAAGTACGCCGTCGTCAGGCGACGCCCGCGCCGGAGGCTCCGGCCCCCGCGCCCACTGCGGCTTCGCCCGCCCAGCCCAAGGACGCCGCACGATGAGCCGCGTGTTCCGTAACCCGGTCGTGATCGGCATCCTCGCGCTGGTGCTGGTGATCGTGCTGGCCGGCACGGTCGTGATCGTGCCCGAAACGCGGCAGGCCGTCGTCCTGCGCTTCCAGAAGCCGGTCGGTATCCTCAACCCGTATCGCGCCGACCAACCGTTCGGGCGGACTGGCGCGGGCCTCGCCTTGAAGGTCCCGGCGTTCGACCGGGTGGTGTGGATCGACAAGCGCGTGCTCGATATCGAACTGGACAACCAGCCGGTCCTGTCGACCGATCAGTTGCGGCTGGAGGTCGATGCGTTCGCCCGGTTCCGCATCGTCGATCCGCTTCAGGCGGTGATCTCGACCGGATCGACCTCGAACACCGAGGAGCGGGTCGCGGCTCAGCTCGAACCGCTGCTATCCTCGGCATTGCGCGGCGAACTGGGCAAGCGACCGTTCGCGTCGCTGCTTAGCCCGGAACGGGGCCAGGTGATGGATAACATCCAGAACGCGCTCCAGCGCACCGCCCGCCAATATGGCGCCGAGATCGTCGACGTGCGGATCAAGCATGCCGACCTGCCCGACGGCAGCCCGCTGCAATCGGCACTGGCGCGGATGCAGTCGGCGCGTGAACAGGAAGCGGCGACGATCCAGGCGCAGGGCCAGCGCGATGCGCAGGTGGTGCGCGCCGAAGCCGAAGCGCGCGCGGCGCAGATCTATGCCGCCAGCTTCGGCAAGGACGCCGATTTCTATGCCTTCTGGCGCGCGATGCAGTCGTATCGTACCACGCTGGTGGCACAACCCGGACAGGATGGCGGCACGACGGTCGTACTGTCGCCCGAGAACGGGTATCTCCGTGAATTCGGCGGCCGGGAACGCTGAACCCGTCCGGACATTCAAACCGCGTTCAGCAATGAAATGGCAGGTTCGCGACCCGAAGGGGCTGCGAGTAAACTGAGAGGACCATCCGACCGTGCGTTACGCCTACGCCATAACATCCGCGCTGCTGCTTGGCGGCGCTGCCGCGACACTGACCCTGAACCCGTCCGACGCACAGACGGCCCAGAACGAACCCGGCGCGATCACCGCCAGCGCCCCGCGCGCGGGCGCACCGATGAGCTTTGCCGACATGGTGGCAAAGCTGTCTCCGGCGGTGGTCAACATCTCGACGACGCAGCGTATCACCGTGCCGCAGCAGGCGAATCCGTTTCAGGGCACCCCGCTGGAACAGTTTTTCGGGGGACGCGGTGGCGGTGGCGGTCGGACGCAGGAAGCCCAGTCGCTGGGGTCGGGATTCCTGATTTCCGCCGACGGCTATATCGTGACGAACAACCACGTCGTGTCGGCGGGTGCGCAGGGTGCGATCGTCGAATCGATCAAGGTCACGCTGGCCGACAGCCGCGAGTTCACCGCCAAGCTGGTCGGGCGCGACCCGACCTCCGATCTGGCCGTGTTGAAGATCGAAGGGCCAACCTTCCCGTTCGTCCACTTCGGCGATTCGCGTCAGGCGCGGGTCGGCGACTGGGTGATCGCGATCGGCAACCCGTTCGGGCTGGGCGGATCGGTGACGGCGGGCATCGTGTCGGCGGTCAACCGCGTCGGACAGGGGCCATATGATCGCTTCATCCAGACTGATGCCTCGATCAATCGCGGCAATTCGGGCGGGCCGATGTTCGACCTTCAGGGCAACGTCATCGGCATCAATTCGCAGATCCTGTCGCCGACCGGCGGCAATGTCGGCATCGGTTTCGCCATCCCGGCGGAACAGGCCAAGCCGATCGTCGATACCCTGATGAAGGGTCAGGCCGTGACGCGCGGCTATCTCGGTATCACCATTCAGCCGGTGAACGAGGACATCAGCAAGGCGCTGGGCGTTCCGAAGGACCGCGGCGAGCTGGTCGGCAACGTCACGTCCGGTTCGCCCGGCGAACGTGCCGGTCTGCGTCAGGGCGACGTGGTGACGGCGATCAACGGCAAGCCGATCACCCCCGAACAGACGCTGACGTTCCTGATCGCACAGGAACGCCCCGGTAGCCGGGTGGCGCTCGACGTGTTGCGCGACGGCAAGCCGATCAAGCTCAACGCCACGGTGGGCACCCGGCCGAGCGAAGAGGAAATGGCGGCGACCCAGAATGGCGGCTTCGACCCGGACGAGGAAGGCGCGCCGTCGGCGGCACCGAATAGCGGGTCCGCGTCGCTCGGCATGGCGTTCCTGCCCCTCACGCCGCAGATCGCGCGCACGCTGGGCATCGATCCGTCGACGCGCGGCGTCGTCGTCAACGCGATCGATCCATCGAGCGATGCGGCGGCGAAGCGGCTGACGCGCGGTACCGTCATCACCTCGATCAACCGTCAGCCGGTGACGACCCCTGCGGATGTCGCGCGCGTCGTGCAACAGGCCAAGGCGGCCGGTCGTACCACCGTGCTGCTGTACGTGCAGGCGCGGCAGGGCGGCGGATTCGTCCCGGTCGATATCGACTGATCGATCCGCTCCGACCGCACCGGTCTGGAGCCGAAAGACGGAAAGGGGCGGGCGCGATGCGTTCGCCCCTTTTGCGTTCGGAGACGGGTGATGGTCCGTTGCCGTTCGCAGCATCCGCTCCTAGGGTCCGCATCCGCCGCACGGCGGGGATTACCGGGATAGTGCGCATGACCGATTCCACTGACCTGTTTCTTGGCAGCACCGCAAACGGCGACCGCCGGTCGCTGGTCCTGCGCCGCGCCAACCGCCACGGGCTGATCGCAGGGGCCACCGGCACCGGCAAGACCGTGACGTTGCAGGGGCTGGCCGAGAATTTCGCCGCCGCCGGGGTGCCGGTGTTCGTGGCGGACGTGAAGGGCGACCTGTCGGGCATCGCTATGGCGGGCAGCGCGACCGCGAAGGCACATGCCGCCTTTGCCGAACGCGCCTCGGCGATCGGCGACAGCGACTGGCGATATCGGGAAACACCGACGATCTTCTGGGACCTGTTCGGCGAGCAAGGCCATCCGGTGCGGGCCACCGTGTCCGAAATGGGTCCGCTGCTGCTGGCGCGGATGCTGAACCTGAACGACGTGCAGGAAGGCGTGCTGACCATCGCCTTCCACGTCGCGGACGAGGATGGGCTGTTGCTGCTCGACCTCGACGATCTTCAGGCGATGCTGGCGGAATGTGCGGCGCGGGCCGATGACCTGACCATACGCTATGGCAATGTGTCGAAACAGTCGGTCGGCGCGATCCAGCGCGCGCTGCTGCAATTGCGGTCGCAGGGGGGCGACCGGTTCTTCGGCGAACCGGCGCTCGACCTGTCGGACTTCATGGCGACCGACGACGAAGGGCGCGGCATCGTGTCGGTCCTTGCCGCCGACCGGTTGATGGCGTCGCCCCGGCTCTATGCCACGTTCCTGCTGTGGCTGTTGTCCGAATTGTTCGAGACGCTGCCCGAAGTCGGCGACCCCGACAAACCCAAACTCGTCTTCTTTTTCGACGAAGCGCATCTGCTGTTCGACGATGCCGCCCCCGCGCTGGTCGAAAAGGTCGAACAAGTGGTGCGGCTGATCCGCTCCAAGGGCGTCGGCATCTGGTTCGTGACGCAGAACCCGACCGACATTCCCGACGCCATCGCCGCGCAACTGGGCAACCGCGTACAACACGCCCTGCGCGCGTTTACGCCAAAGGAAGCGCGCGCGGTGCGTGCCGCCGCCGAAACCTTCCGCCCCAATCCCGGCGTCGATGTGGCGCAGGCGATCACCGAACTGAAGACCGGCGAGGCACTGGTGTCGGTGTTGCAGGACGACGGATCGCCCAGCCCGGCCGATCGCGTGCTGATCCGCCCGCCCCGGTCGCGCGTCGGCCCGGTGACGCCCGCCGAGCGCGCGGTGCTGATCGACACCGACAACGTCGGCGATCGGTACGACGTGGCGATCGACCGCGACTCCGCCGCCGAACTATTGGGTGCGAAGGCACAGGAAGCGGTGGCGGCCGCCGATGCCACGCGCGCGCAGGTCGCGGCGGACAAGACCGCCGCGCTGCACGCCCGCGACGAAGCCCGCGCCGCGAAAGAAGCCGAGCGCCAGCGCATCGCTCGCGCGCGCGAAGACGAACGGGCCGCCCGTACCGCCGAACGCGAAGCGGCGAAAAGCCCGTGGAATCGCGCGACGCAATCGGCCACCCGGTCCGCCGGATCGGCGGTCGGACGCATCGTCGTAAACGAAATCGGCAAACAGGTGTTCGGGACCACGCGCGGCGGTCGTGCGAAGAGCGGCGGCATGGTCGGCGGGCTGTTGCGCGGCGTGCTGGGCGGTCTGTTCCGCGGATAAGGACCAAGCATGGATATCGTTGCGGGCGGGACAGAAACGCCCGGCATTCCCGATTCGCTGTTCGTCATGCCGCGCGGCATGGCGATCCGCTATGACCAACCGTCGGCGGCATTGGCCGACTATATCACCGGCTATCACCTCTATGCCGCGCAGGGACCGGCGGCGATGGGGCAGGAAAACTGGTTCCTGCCGGGCACCGCCAATGTCCGCGTCGTGCTCGACGCCGGTCCGATCGCGGTGTCGATCGGCCAGCGCCGGTTCGATCCGCTGCCACAGGTCAGCCTGTTCGGACCGACCAGCCATGCGATCCATAGCGTAACCAATGGCGGCATCATGATCGGGTTCGGCATCAGCGCGCTGGGCTGGTCGCGATTCTTCCCCGGTCCGGCGGCCAGCTATCGCAACCGTATCGTGCCGTTGAGCGAGGCCACAGGGAGCGGCTTTACCGACGAATTGCTCCGCGTGCTGGCGGCGGTGCCGGACGAACATGGCGTGAAATCGGCCTTCGACCGCTTCCTGACCGCGCGGATCGGCCCGCCCTCCCCGGATGAGGATCTGATCCGGCGGGTGGCGCGGCTCGTTACCGACGATGCGCCGGGCGGCGTCGCGGCGGCATCGCGGGCATGGGGCGTGTCGCAGGAGACGCTGCGGCGGCTGTGCAACCGCCATTTCGGCTTTCTCCCGAAAACGCTGTTGATCCGGTCGCGATTTCTCCGCTCGCTGATCCCGCTGATCGAGACGCGGGGCGAGATCGATTATTCGAACATCGACCCTGGTTATGTCAGTGCGTCGCACTTCCTGCGCGATGCCAATGCGGTCCTCGGCACCACGCCGCGCCGGTTCCTGCATGCGCAGACCGAGTTTCTGGTCGCCAGCCTGCGCGCCCGCGCCGCCGTGCTGGGCAGCGCGACGCAGGCGTTGCAGCGATTGTGACCGTCCGGGTCGGCGAACCAGTCGCCGACCCGTTCACATCACCGCGAGCAGCGATTCGATGGTGACGAACGCGAACGCGACCGAGCTGTCGGCCACGCCGTACGGGATGAAGATGCGATCGCCGTGCCGGATCGCGCCGCACGAATAGACCACGTTCGGGACATATCCCTCGCGGTCCTCGTTCGCCGCGGCAAGGATCGGTTCAGGGGTACGGCCCAGCACCTTCGACGGATCGTCCTTGTCCAGCAGCACCGCGCCGATCGCGTATTTCCGCATCGCACCGACACCGTGGGTCAGCAGCAGCCAGCCTTCGTCCAGTTCGATCGGCGGACCGCAATTGCCGATCTGCACCAGTTCCCACGGATATTCGGGCTTGAGCAGCATCTCGCCCTCGTCCCAATGGGTCAACGTGTCGGACTTGATGAGGAACAGGTTTTCGCCGTCCTGTCGCCCGATCATCATATATTGCCCGCCGATCTTGCGCGGGAACAGGCCCATGCCCTTGTTGCGCGCCGCGCTGCCGGTCATCGGCACGAGGTCGAACGCACGGAAGTCGCGGGTGCGCAGCAATTCGGACTGGATCATCGATCCGTTATAAGCGGTGTAGGTGCCGAGCCATTCGGACGTGCCGTCGTCATGGGTGAAGTGGACGAGGCGCATGTCCTCCAGCCCCTTCGACTGTGCCTGCGTGATCGGAAAGATCACCGTGCCCGACAGGGTGGAATCGCGGTGGCGGAACACCGTCACCTCGCCCTCCGGCGCTTCGTCCTCTTCGCCGATCGCATCCGCCGCCGTGGCGAAGGGCGGCTCGGGTGCCAGCACCAGTTCGTTCTCGTCGGTGATGATCCCCTCGCGGAACGCGACCGAGGAAATATGCCCCTCGCCCACCGCGCGCAGCGACATCAGGATGCGGAGCGAGCCCTCGGGCATCCCCGTCTGGTCGAAATGCGGCACCGCGCTGGGATTCATCAGCGCGGCGGCGGCATAGCTGTATTCGTGACAGAAATATGCGCCGATCAACTGGCGCTTCTCATCGCCGATCTCGCTGCCGTCGAGGCCGAGCACGGTTTCGATCTCGTCATAACGGGTCATGAACACACGGCGCGTCTGCCAATGCCGAGCCTCGAAATCCTTGAGCACGGTTTCGAGCTGCTGCCGGGTTTCGGCGGTGGTCATCGACAACACTTCACTCACCAGCCGTTCGGTACGGCTGGGCGTGCTGCCATTGCGTTGCCATGCGATATGGAACGGGCGAACCACCACGCGGGACGGATCGGCGTACAGCCGCATGGGGTGATTATGGATATTCAGCATTCGCGCGTCCCGTGGTCCCGGCCGAAGGCCGTAGCGGTCAGGCTACGGCGCGGCGCGGGTCTGCCACGGATGCACTTCGTTTTGAAAGGGCGGAAATGGCGCACGACGCCAGTTGCAGCGCCAAAATCGACTCCGCGCCTTGGTTCCGGTTGAGGCCGGTCGGCATCAGCCCGTCGAAACAACCGCCATCGGCCACGGTCGCCAGCGGCAGGTCGAGGTCGTTGGCACCCAGATACCAGTTATACGCCTTGATCGCTTCGTCCCGCCAGCGCGGCTCGCCGGTGGCGACGAATGCGGCAACGCATGCCTCGACAGTAGCCTGCGCTTCCAGCGGTTGCTGGTCGAACGGCAGCGGCTCGGCATAGGGGCGGCCGAAGCTTTCGGTCCCGACGGCGCGGAACCGCCCTTCCGGCGAAGTCTGACGACCCACGATCCAGTCGAGCGTGTCCAGACCGACCTTCAGGAAGTCGTCGCGCTTCAATGCTACGCCCGCGCGGATCATCGCTTCGGGCAGGCGGGCATTGTCATAGGCTAGCACGATTTCGAACCAGCGCCATTCGGGGCGACGCGCAGTGTCGAGCAACGTCACCAGTTCGTCGCCGAACCGCGTCGCGATCTCGATCGACAGCGCATGGCTGGGCGTGACTTCGAGCATCGCCACGGCGCCCAGCATCGCAAAAGCGCGCGCGCGTGGGCTGCCGAGGTCGAGCGCGATCGAAGCGGTCTGCTCGTACAGCGCCGTCGCCCAGTCGCGATGCTTGCGCGATCGTGCGTCGCGCGCCGTGATCGCCAGCGCCCACAAAGTGCGACCGTTCGAATCTTCCGACCCTTCGTCTTCGCACCATGTCCGGTCGAAGTTCATGAAATTGCGGAACCGGCGACGGTCGGGGTTCCACGCATATTGCAGGAACGACGCATAAACCGTGGTCCACTTGTCGCGCAGCACCTCGTCGAGAGTCTCCATCTGCGACATCAGGATCAGCGCGCGGGCATTGTCGTCGATGCAATAGCCGTGACGACGGTCGGGCACCGAATAGATCGAATGCTGCAACATGCCGGTCATGTCACTCATCCGCTCGACGGCGGCGAAGTCGGGGGCGAGGGCCGTCATGTCGTTACCGATTTTTATCCGGTGGGGTCGCGCCGCGATCGCACCCGATACCTCCGTCATCGCAGCCTCGGCGAGGCAGGGCCACAGCATCGTCCGGCCCCGGGCATAGGCTCGCTCGGCCAGCCGGTTGCGACGATCGTCATTGCCCAGCAGGTCGACGATCTCGCGCGCGAACGCGGCCGCATCGCCGAAATCGACGAGGACGCCGTGATCGTCGGCGAGGATTTCCGTCGCATGGACATAGGGGGTCGATACCACGACCTTGCCCACGCCGACCGCATAGGACAGCGTACCCGACGTGATTTGGGCCGGATTGCTGTACGGCGTCACGTACAGGTCGGCAGCCTGAAGGTAATCGAGCAGCTCGTCCTGTTCTACGAACCCGTCGAGGAAGCGGACATTGTCGGCCACGCCCAGTCGGGCCGCCTGCGCCTTCAACCGGTCGCGATAGGCTTCGCCCTCATGCGCCACCAGATTGGGGTGCGTCGCGCCGAGCACGACGTATAGGGCCCTAGGATGGGCGGCGGCGACGGCGGGCATCGCCTCGATCATCGTCTCGATGCCCTTGTTCGGCGCGAGCAGGCCGAACGTCAGGACGACCTCGCGATCCTCCCAGCCGAAGGCAGCCTTCATCGATGCGGGATCGGCGAACAGACGATCGGGGACGCCGTGCGGGATGGTGACGATCTTGCGCCCGTCGGTGCCGTGGACGCGTATCAGGATTTCGCGACCCTTTTCGGCCATCACGATCACCTTGGCCGCGCGACGCAGCAGCGCTTCGAGCACGCGACGCTGATCGGCGTTCGGCGATTCGAGAATGGTGTGCAGCGTAACCAACACCGGCACGTTCACCCGGTCGAGCAACGCGAGCAGATATTCGCCCGCCGATCCGCCATAGATGCCGTATTCATGCTGCACCCACACCGCCTGCGCACCGCTCGCCTCGATCCGGCGCGCGGCTTCGAGATAGGCGACCGGATCGCTCTCGGCGATCGCGTGCGTCACCTCGGGGGGATAGGCATAGGCGCCGGGGCGGTCGTCCATCGCATAGACGTCGACCGCCAGATCGGGGTAGCGGTCGCGCAACGCAGTGTACGTGTCGGTGGTGAACGTCGCCAACCCGCATTTCCGGGGAAGGAAATTGCCGATCAGCGCGATGCGATCGAGTGTTTCCAAGGCGACGGTTCGTGCCATCTACATTCCTCTTGCAATGCAACAACCACACCTGAAGGGCGGTATACACCTGAGCAAACCCATTTATGTCTAAATAGTTGCATGGCTTGTGCATTGCGGCATGAACGAACGTTCAGGCGCGGGATTCGCGCGGCGAACCGTTGGATCAGCCGCGACCGCGATAACCCGGCACGTCCTGATCGGGCACCCACAAGCCCTTGGGCGGCTGGCCCGATTGCCAGAACACATCGATCGGGATGCCGCCACGCGGATACCAGTATCCACCGATCCGGAGCCACACCGGCTGCATCTCCGCGACCAGCCGTTCGGCGATGCCGACGGTGCAATCCTCATGAAAGGCGGCGTGGTTGCGAAAGCTGCCGAGAAACAGCTTGAGCGACTTCGATTCGACGATCGTCGCCGCGGGCACGTAATCGATCACCAGATGCGCGAAATCGGGCTGTCCCGTCACCGGGCACAGCGACGTGAATTCGGGCGCGGTAAAGCGCACCATGTACGGCGAACTACGCGGGTTCGGAACATAATCGAGTTCGGCGGCTTCGGGCGTGGCGGGCAGCGCGGCGGCGTGGCCTAGAAATTTCGGATCCATGCGGTCCATGTAGGAGGGGCGGCGCGCGAATGGAACGGGTGCTGATCCCGGTGCTGGGCGACCAGTTGTCGATGGGACTGTCGTCGCTGGCCGATGTCGATCCGGACGGCGCCACCATCCTGATGATGGAGGTCGCGGACGAGGCGACCTATGTCCGGCATCATCCACGCAAGATCGCGTTCCTGTTCGCCGCGATGCGTCACCATGCGGCGGCGTTGCGCACGGCGGGGTGGCAGGTCGACTATGTGGCGCTCGACGACGCCGACAATGCGGGCAGCTTCACCGCCGAGGTTGCGCGCGCCGTCGGTCGCCACGACCCGACCCGCATCGTCGTCACCGAAGCGGGCGAATGGCGGGTACAGGCGATGCTGGAGGCATGGGAGACAGTCTTCGGCATCCCCGTATCGATCCGGCCCGACACGCGCTTCCTGTGTTCGCACGAACGGTTCGACCGCTGGGCCAGCGGGCGGCGCGAATTGCGGATGGAGTTCTTCTATCGCGAGATGCGGCGCGAAACCGGGTTGTTGATGGACGGTGACCAGCCTGTCGGCGGACAGTGGAATTACGACCGGGACAATCGCAAGCCCGCGAAACGCGACCTGATGATGCCCCGCCCGCTGTCGTTCGCGCCGGATGCCGTGACGACAAAGGTACTGACGCTGGTGGCGGAGCGGTTCGGGGACCATCCCGGCAGCCTTGCCGGGTTCGACTTCGCCGTGACCCGTGTCGACGCGCTGCGGCAGCAGGCGGCGTTCCTCGACCATGCGCTGGCCGGGTTCGGCGACAATCAGGACGCGATGCTGACCGGCGAGGCGTATCTGTGGCATTCGGTGCTGTCGCCCTATCTCAATGCCGGACTGCTCGATCCGCTCGACCTGTGCCGCGCGGTCGCGGCGCGTCATGCGGCGGGGCGGGTGCCGATCAATGCCGCCGAAGGGTTCATCCGACAGGTGATCGGATGGCGCGAATTCGTGCGCGGCATCTATTGGCGGGAGGGGCCGGACTATGTCGAACGCAATTTCCTGAACGCGACGCGCGACCTGCCCGGCTTCTACTGGACCGGCGGCACCGACCTGCACTGCCTGTCGCAGGCGATCGGCCAGACGCTCGACCATGCCTATGCCCATCATATCCAGCGCCTGATGGTGACGGGCAATTTCGCGCTGCTGATCGGGGCCGACCCGGCACAGGTTCATCGCTGGTATCTGGAAATCTATGCCGATGCCTATGAATGGGTCGAACTGCCCAACACCTTGGGGATGAGCCAGTTCGCCGATGGCGGACTGTTCGGGACCAAACCCTATGCGTCGTCGGGAGCGTATATCGACCGGATGTCCGATTATTGCGGGTCGTGCCGCTATGACGTGAAGCAGCGGACCGGACCGGATGCCTGTCCGTTCAACGCGCTGTACTGGGACTTTCTGGCGCGCAATCGCGAACGACTGGGCGGCAATCGCCGCATGTCGCTGGCCTATCGCAACTGGGACCGGATGGCGGCCGAGGTTCAGGCGGCGTTGCGCGAACAGGCGGCAGGCGTCCTCGCCCGACTCGACGCGCTGCCGCGCTACGGGGCGGACGCGGCGCCGGACTGTGCCGAGAGATAGGCGATGATATCGGCGCGGGTCAGCGGGTCGGCGACCCCGCCGAACAGCATCCGCGTGCCCGGCACCACCCGCGTCGGCGCGGCAAGCCATGCGTCCATCCGCGCCGCATCCCAGCGTCCGCCATGCTCGATCAGCGCCTGCGTATAGCCGAAGCGCGGATCGGCGGCGACCGCACGACCCATAATGCCGTACAGGTTCGGCCCGGCGAGCGACTGTCCGCCCTTGCCGACGGTGTGGCACGCCGCGCATTGTCCGAACTGCCGCCGCCCGGCATCGGCGCTGGCCACCCGCATGAGGTCGGGCAGCGTCGGGTTCGGCCCTGCCGCCTGCAACCGGGCGGCACGATCGTCGTCGCCCCCGCCGCATCCGGCCAGCGCGAACGAGGCCAGTATCGCAACGCCCCGTCTCATCGGCGCCCGTGCAACGTTTCCCACGCCACCCGTTGCAGCGCGACGGCGGTGTCGCCCGACAGGCCCAGTTCGCGCGCGGCGCGCTCGTCCCGGCCAAGCTTGCGCACGTCATGACCCGTGACCTGACCGAAGATCGTCAGCGCTTCGAGATAATAGCCGGCCGTGCTGCCATGATATCGGTCGTCGGCCCACAGGTCGACCTTGCCCGGATCGATGCCGTCATACGGGTTGGAATCGGCGATCCCCGTTGCCATCGCGCGGTTCCACGCCCGCCCGACCGGAATCGCCCCCCGGATCGCTGGAGCCGCGCGCAAAGCCACGGCGTTGCCCGCCGCCAGATCCTCGGCCATCGTCGCAATCGGCTTGCCCGACCAGCGGCTGCCGGGGCGATAGGTCAGGTCGGCACGCGACCAGGTGCTGACCAGATCGATCCGTACGTCGGGATTGCGCGCGCGGAACAACGCGGCGAGCCTTGCGGCGGCGGCGGCATGGCGCGTCGGATCGCCCGGCTTCTGTGCATCGAGCGTGGAATAGCCCTGCAGGATCACCGCGTCCCACCGCCGGTCGATCACCGCGCGCCGCGTGTCGTAATGAAACGCCAGATCCTTGCCGGGGGAGGTTTCGAGGGACACGGTCCAGTCCAGCCCCGCCTGTTCGGCGAAGGCGCGGAACAGCGCGGGTACCCCGCCGATCCCCTCCCCGTTCAGGTCGGTGACGCTGTCGGGCCGCCACCGTTCGACCGGCGATCCCGCGCCGAAGGTGAAACTGTTGCCGACGAACAGGATTTCGCGGGCCGATGTCGGCGCGGATGCGAACAGCAACCCGCCCGCGACCAGCGTCGCCAGCGCGACGAACGAATGGAAAAGTCTAGCCATGCGCCGGACATAGGGCAGCAGCGCGTCCGTCGCAAAGCCCTGCCCTATTGTTTGACGACCCCGAACTGGACGCGCAGGTCGGCGATCGTCGCCGCCAGATGCTCTTCCAGATACGTGCGGACCCGGTCGCCGTCGCCCGCCATCCATGCGTCGAGCAGGGTACGATGTTCGGCATGCGCGCGATGCTCGCGCCCGCTCGGCCCCAGATGCGCGACCACATAGCGTTCAGCGAGGATCGACAGCCGCTCGACCAGCCCGGCGGTCAGTTCGCGCCCTTCGGCCCGCGCCAGCGCCGTATGGAAATCGCGGTTGCACACCGCCACCGCCGTCAAATCATGCTCCGCGGCGGCATCCAGCCGTTCGAACGCGGCCAGCACCGCCGCCCGCCGACGATCGTCGGCGGTCGTCGCGGCATAGGCGGCGGCGGCAGGTTCGATCGCGAGGCGCAGCTCGTATATCTCCTCTGCCTGCACCGCCGACAACGGCAGGACGGTGTAGCCGCGATTGGGCTGGCTGACGATCAACCCTTCCTGTTCCAGCCGGGCCAGCGCCTCGCGCAACGGAATCTTGCTGACACCCAGTTCGGCGGCCAGCGAGTCCTGCCTTATCGGTGCCCCGTCGGGCATCCGCCCGAGCACGATCTGTTCGCGCACGATTTCGAACACGCGGTCGGACAACGTACGAACGACGATACTCAAGCAGCCATCCCCCTAAACGACATTGCGGCCAGCGCGGGCCGACCGGTGCGGGCCGTTCGAACGAACGGAGTCCCGCGCCGGACAGAACCCTATCCAGAAGCTACCAATACGATCAACCTGAATATGACACCGGTGGTCAATCGGTGCCCCGACCCGGCCCGTCGCAACGCGGGTTGCGCAGGTGGTGCGCGCGTGGAACGAGCATGGATATGCCCGTCGCCCGTCATGCTGTCCGTCGCTTCGTGCTGATGTCGTTGTTTTCCCTCTCGGCATGTATCGGTGGCAGCGACCGGCGCAGCGATTCGCCCGCCGCGCCGTCGATCCGGCCGCGCCCGACCGGCCCGGTGACGCTGAACGGACAGACGCCGCGCGACACCCAGCAATGCTATGCCGACCTGTCGCGGGCGGGAGTACGGTTCAGCCCGCTGCCGGACCGCGATTTCGGATCGGGTTGCCTTGTGCTGGGCGCGGTGCAGTTGATCGATATCGGCGTGCCGGTGAACGGGCTGAAGTCGATCCGCTGTCCCGCCGCGCGGGCGATGGTCGGGTGGATCACCTATGGCGTACGCCCGGCGGCGCGCCAGATTCTGGGCAGCGACGTGGTGCGGATCGACAGCTACGGCACTTATGTCTGTCGCGGCATCGTCGGCGGGGCGGCGGGATCTTCGGGGCGCCTGTCGCAGCACGGGCTGGCCAATGCGGTCGATATCGCCGCCTTCGTGCTGGCCGACGGGCGGCGCGTGTCGGTACAGCGCGACTGGAACGGTGGCGATTCGCGCAATCGCGAATTCCTGCGCGTCATTCACGGATCGGCGTGCAAGCGGTTCGTCACCACGCTCGGCCCCGACTATAATGCGGCACATTACAACCACCTGCACCTTGACATGGGCGGGCGCGGCTTCTGTCGGTGATCGGGATGCGCCGTGCGCCGACACCGCTGGGTGCTTGCCGCGTGGCGCGACCTCGCTTATTAGTCGATCGTCTATGACCGACACCAAAGTCCCGTCCCGCGTGTTTCGCGGGGCCAAGCAGGAAGCCGAAAGCGCGCGTTCGCAGCTTTCGACGCCGCAGACCGAACACCCCGCCTATCGTCTGGCGTTTCAGGACATGGAGTTCCTGTTGCGCGAAGACCTGCGCCCGGTGCGGTTTCAGCTCGAACTGCTCAAGCCGTCGCTGCTGCTCGACGAGGCGAACATCGCTTCCACCTTCGTCATCTATGGATCTGCGCGGATCCCGGAGCCGGACAAGGCCGAAACGCTGCTCGAACTGGCGCAGGACGAACAGGCGCGCGCGATCGCCGAGCGTATGATCGCCAAGTCGCATTATTACGATGTAGCCCGCGAACTAGCCTTCCACGCTAGCCAGTTTCCCAACGATGCCAGCGGCAAGCGCCATTTCGTGGTCTGTTCGGGCGGCGGCCCGTCGATCATGGAAGCGGCGAATCGCGGCGCGAACGAAGCGGGTGCCGAATCGATCGGCCTCAACATCGTGCTGCCGCACGAACAGGCGCCCAATCCCTATGTCACCCCGGCGCTGTCGATGCAGTTCCACTATTTCGCGCTGCGCAAGATGCACTTCCTGCTGCGCGCACGGGCGGTCGCGGTGTTCCCCGGCGGGTTCGGCACGTTCGACGAGAGTTTCGAGCTGCTGACGCTGATCCAGACCGGCAAGATCGCGCCCATGCCGGTGCTGTTCTACGGCCGCGAGTTCTGGGAACGGGTCGTCAACTGGGACGCGCTGGTCGAGGAAGGCGTGATCTCGCCGCGCGATATCGACCTCATTACCTTCGTCGAAACGGCGGAGGAAGGCTGGGACGTGGTGAAACGCTTCTACGAGGACCGGAAGTAGGATTTTCCTCGCACGCCGTCGTCATCCCGGCCCGAACCGGGATGACGATCGGTGCGTCGACTACCGCCCCAACGCTGCGGCGATCAGCTTGCGCGTATTGTCGATGCCATAGAGCGCGATGAAGCTGCCCATGCGCGGTCCCTGCGCCGTGCCGAGCAGCGTTTCGTACAGTGCCTTGAACCAGTCGCGCAGCGATTCGAACCCGCCGGTCTTGCCGATCTCGTACACCGCGTTCTGGATTTCCTCCGCCCCGGCATCGGCGGGCATCGCCGCCAGATCGACGTCCAGCCGCTCGAGCGCAGCGCGTTCCACTTCGGTCGGTGCGCGGCGTTCGGGCTTGTCGGCCACGTCGCGGACGAACGCCAGCGCATGGTCGATCAACGCATCGAGCGCGGGATAGCGTTCGGGCGACGCATCGGCGACGTAATTGCCGAGATAGCCCCACACCTGCGCCTTCGTCGCCTCGCCCATCACGCCGACCAGATTGAGCAGCAATCCGAACGTGACCGGCATGTCCTCCGCCGGCGGTTCGCCGCCGTGGATATGGTGGACCGGATTGCCCAGCCGCTGTTCGACCGGCTGCCCGGCGTAATTGCCGCGAAACTGCCAATATTCGTCGATCGCGCGCGGGATTACGCCCAGATGGAGCTGCTTGGCCTTTTTCGGCTCGCGATAGGCATAGAAGGCGAGGCTTTCCTGCGTACCATAGGTCAGCCATTGTTCAAGGCTGAGGCCGTTGCCCTTCGACTTGCTGATCTTCTGCCCATGTTCGTCGAGGAACATCTCGTAGTTGAAGCCTTCGGGCGGACGGGCGCCGAGCACGCGGGCGATCTTCGACGATTGCGTGACCGAATCGATCAGGTCCTTGCCCGCCATCTCGTAATCCACGCCCAGCGCGACCCAGCGCATCGCCCAGTCGACCTTCCACTGCAACTTGGCCCCGCCCGACAGGATCGATCGCTCGACCCTTGTGTCGCCGTCCATGAACGCGACCATGCCGGTGTCGGCGTCCAGCACCTCGACCGGCACCTGCAACACGATGCCCGTGGTCGGGCTGATCGGCAGGACCGGCGAATAGGTCGCGCGGCGTTCGGCGCCGAGCGTAGGCAGCATGATGTCGAGGATGGCCTGATAGTGGCGCAGCACGCCCTTCAGCGCATCGTCGAACCGCCCGCCGCGATAATAGTCGGTCGAGGACACGAACTCATAGTCGAAGCCATATTGGTCGAGGAAACCGCGCAGCCGGGCATTGTTGTGCGCGGCAAAGCTGTCATGCGTGCCGAACGGGTCGGGCACGTCGGTCAACGGCTTGCCCAGATGGCCCGCCAGCATGTCGCGGTCGGGCACGTTGTCGGGCACCTTGCGCAACCCGTCCATATCGTCCGAAAACGCGATCAGCCGGGTCGGCTGGTCCGATAATTCCATGAACGCGCGCCGCACCATCGTCGTCCGCAACACTTCGTTGAACGTGCCGATATGCGGCAGTCCCGACGGGCCATAGCCGGTTTCGAACAGGATCGGCGCGCCGCCCGGCTTTCCGTCGGGATAGCGCTTCAGGAGCTTGCGCGCCTCCTCATACGGCCAAGCCTTTGAAACCAGTGCTGCATTGCGGATCGAAGTGTCGGTCATGTGCGGCTGATAGGACGAACCGGTCGAAATTTCCACATGCCGCGACGCAACTAACGTATGTTCGATGCGTAACGATCGACGCATGATCGTTACTGCTACCCCCCGCTATACCCGGTTGATCGCCGAGGTCTGGAAACCGCTGATCGTCCTGTTCATCTGGGACGTGATCGTCACCATCGTCTATTTCGTGCTGCCGTTCCGCGCACCGTCCCTGCCGCTGACCCTGTTCGGTTCGGCGCTGGCGCTGTTCCTCGGCTTTCGCGACAATTCCGCCTATCAACGCTGGTGGGAGGGACGCGTGTTGTGGGGCGCGATGATCAACGCCTCGCGCAACCTCGCGCGCGGCGCGATCGCGTTCATCGGCCCGGAAGACGACGGTCCGAAACGCGACCTGAAACGGTCGATCGTCCTGCGACAGGTCGCCTATGTCCACGCGCTGCGGTGCCAGTTGCGCCGGCAGAATCCGAAGGACGAGGTGCACCGGTTCCTGTCGCGCGACGAGGCGGGCGACCCGCTGGGCCGGACCAACCCTGCCAACGGCCTGCTCGACGGCACCGGCGAACGCATCGCCGAAGCGCGGCGGCGCGGCTGGATCGACAGCATGCAGCAGACCAGCCTCGAACGCGTGCTGATCGACATCGCCAATGCGCAGGGCGGCATGGAGCGGATCAAGAACACGCCGCTCCCCAACCAGTATCGGTTCTTTCCGACGCTGTTCACCCGGCTGTTCTGCATCGTGCTGCCGATCGGGCTGGTCGAAACGCTGGGCGTGGCGACGCCGCTGGGGTCAGGGCTGGCCGGGCTGATGTTCCTTGCAGTGCTCCAGATCGGCGAGGACCTGACCGATCCGTTCGCGAACACCGTGCACGACGTGCCGTTGACCGCGATGTGCCGTACGATCGAGATCGACCTGTTGCAGGCGATCGGAGACCCCGCGCCTGAACCGATGAAGCCCGATCGCGACGTGCTGTGGTGACGGAACGCGTCGTCGGGTGATCGGTTGGTCGTGCCCCAGCATGTGGAGGACGACATGGCCGACGATCATAACCCCACGCAGAAGATGGCGGCGAACGCCCGCAAGGGGTTGAATCTGCGTGACAAGTTCGATCGCGGGGGCACCGAGGTCGGCGTGCGCCGCGCCGAACAGATCGTCGACGGCGGACCGATGTCCGATACCGACGTGAAATCGATGCACGCCTATTTCGCGCGCCACGCGGTCGACAAGGATACCGGCACCCACACATGGGGCGACGATACCGATCCGTCCGCCGGATATATCGCGTGGCTGCTCTGGGGCGGGGACGAGGGACAGGACTGGGCCGAACGGCAGCGCGAGAAGATCGAGTAGCTCGGAGATCCCGTCGTTAGCGCGCTGAAGCGGTGTTCGGCTTCCGTTCCGCGCCGGTCGCGCTATGATGGCCCGTGATGCTGCCCTATCCCGCCCTGCACGCCAGCCATTCCGGGGTCTGGATCGCCGATGCCGCCGGTACGCGCGAGGTCAGTCGGGGGGAGGCGATCGCGCAGGTCGCCGATACGCCGACGATCATCCTCAACGCACCGTTGATCGGCCAGCGGCTGGGCTATGCCGAACTGTCGGGACTGGACGTGCTCGAACTGTTCGCGTTCGTGCATCCCGCGCGCTTCGCGGTGCCGACGCCGAAGGGGATCGCACAGGCGCTGGCGCTGCCGGTCCCCGACGACGAGGGCGCGGTGGCGGCGATGCTGCGCGATGCCGCCGCCGCGCTGCTCGCCACCGCCGCCGCACCGTGGCCCGAACAGGAAGGGGCATGGACCGGCGCACAATCGCTGTTCCGGTTGCGCTGGCCGTGGGCACCGGCGCTGGGACAGGTGTTGCCCAAGCCCGCCGTCGCCGAACGCTGGCTGTTCAGCAAACTGCCCGAATGGGAGGAAGCGCCGCCGCGCGGATCGCCGCGCAGCGTCACGCTGTCGGGGGAGGCGGTCGCCGAGCGGCTCGCCCGGTTGACCGGCACGACGGCGGAGGCACGGCCGGGCCAGCGCGCCTATGCCGCCGCCGCCGCCGATGCGTTCGCGCCGCGCGTGGCGCGCGATACCCCGAATCTGGTGCTTGCGGAGGCGGGCACCGGCATCGGCAAGACGCTCGGCTATCTCGCCCCCGCCTCGCTCTGGGCCGAACAGGCCGACGGCGCGGTCTGGGTCTCGACCTTTACCAAGGCGCTGCAACGGCAATTGGCGCAGGAAAGCGAGCGCGTGTTTCCCGATCCCGCCGAACGGCGCGCGCGGGTGGTGACTCGCAAGGGGCGCGAGAATTATCTGTGCCTCCTGAACCTCGAAGATGCGTTGCAGGGCGGGTTTCAGGGGCGGGCGGCGGTGCTCGCGCATCTGATCGCGCGCTGGGCGGCGTTCAGCGCTGATGGCGACATGGTCGGCGGCGACCTGCCCGGATGGTTGCCGACGCTGTTCCGCCGCAACGGATCGACCGCGCTGACCGACCGGCGTGGCGAATGCATCTATGCCGGGTGCCCGCATTACCCGAAATGCTTCATCGAACGCGCCGCCCGTGCGTCGGTACAGGCCGATATCGTCATCGCCAACCATGCGCTGGTGATGGTGAACGCCGCGCGCGGGCGCGAGACGGGGACGCGCCCGACCCGCTATGTGTTCGACGAAGGCCATCACCTGTTCGATGCTGCCGACGCGATGTTCTCCGCCGCGCTGACCGGGGCAGAGTCGATCGAGATCCGGCGATGGGTGCTCGGGCCGGAAGGGGCCAGTCGCGGTCGCCGTCGTGGCCTTGCCGCCCGCCTGTCCGACGTTGCCAGCTATGACGTGGCCGGGGGCGAAGCGGTGGCGGCGGCGGTGGACGCGGCACGCGCGCTGCCCGCCGACGGCTGGCTCGGCCGGGTACAGGAAGGGGAACCGTTCGGCCCGCTCGAAACGCTGCTCGGCGCGGTGCGCGGCGTCGTGTTCGCCCGTGCCAGGGATGGCGAGGCTGGATATGGTCTCGAAACCGAACTGGCGGAACCGCCGCCCGAACTGGTCGAGGCGGCCGGTCCCGCCGCGCACGCCCTCGACGCCTTGCTGCGTCCGTTGGTGGCGTTGGCCAAGCGGCTGGAATCGGTGCTGGCCGAAGCACCCGACTGGATGGACGGCCCCGCGCGCGCCCGGGTGGAAGGGGCGATCGCGTCGCTCGGCTGGCGGGCGGAGACGGTCGGCGCATGGTCGCGGCTGCTGGCACGGATCGGCGGCCCGGCCGATCCCGATTTCGTCGACTGGCTGGCGGTCGACCGGGTGGAGGGGCGCGAATACGACGTCGGACTGCATCGCCACTGGCTCGACCCCGCCCGGCCCTTTGCCGAAACGGTGCTGAAACCGGCTCACGGCGCGCTGGTCACGTCGGCGACGTTGCGCGCGGGCGGCGACTGGGACGTGGCCGACGCCCGTAGCGGCGCACCGCACCTGATGCGTCCGCCCGCGCATTTCGCGGCGCCCAGTCCCTTCGCCTATGCGACACAGGCGGAGGTCGTGATCGTGACCGACGTGAAGCGCGGCGACCTGCCCGCGCTGGCCAATGCCTATGGCCGGTTGATCGTGGCGGCGGGGGGCGGGACGCTGGGCCTGTTCACCGCGATCCGGCGGCTGCGCGGGGTTCATGCGCGGATCGCCGACCGGCTGGCGCGCGACGGGCTGCCGCTGTTCGCCCAACATGTCGACCCGATCGACACCGGCACGCTGGTCGATATCTTTCGCGACGATCCACGCGCCTCGTTGATGGGCACCGATGCGCTGCGCGACGGGGTGGACGTGCCGGGCCGGTCGTTGCGGCTGGTGGTGATGGAGGGGGTGCCGTGGCCCAAGCCCGGCGTGCTCCATACCGCGCGGCGGCTGGCGGGCGGGGGCAGCGTCTATGACGACCGCGTGGTCCGCGCCCGGCTGGCACAGGCGTTCGGGCGGCTGATCCGCCGGGCCGACGACCGGGGCATGTTCGTGCTATTGTCCGCGGCGATGCCGTCGCGGCTGCTCGGTGCGTTTCCGGACGGGACCCCGGTGATCCGTTGTACACTGGACGAAGCGGTCACGCGCGCCCTTTCCTTGGGCAGCGAGTTGGGGCATGGGGCGCATGCCGTCCCGATGGAGCCGTTGCCATGAAGACGTTGACGCTGTTGCGCCACGCCAAATCCGGCTGGGACGATGCGGTTTCCCGCGATTTCGACCGCCCGCTGAACGCCAAGGGCGCACGCGCCGCGACCGCGATGGGGCGGCATGTCCACGGCCTCGGCCTGCAATTCGATCATCTGGTCGCCAGCCCGGCGGTGCGCGTCACCGAAACGCTCGATCATTTCGCGAAGGGATATGGCCGCTTGCCGCCGGTCCATGCCGATCGCGCGCTGTACCTCGCATCGGCGGCGACGCTGCTCGACACGATCCGCGCCCTGCCCGACACCGCCGACCACGCGCTGCTGGTCGGGCATAATCCGGGGCTGGAGGATCTGGTGCTGCTGCTGTCGGCGGAGAGCAATCCGTTGCGCGGGGCGGTGGAAGAAAAATTCCCGACCGCCAGCGTCGCGGTGCTCGAACTCGACGGCGGGTGGGCCGATGCCGGGGACCGATGCGGGCACCTGACCCGGTTCGTGCGCCCCCGAGACGTGGATGCGACACTGGGACCGGGACAGGATTGACGGCAGCGCCGTATCCGACGGGTACAGATTTTTGGGGGTAGCCGCCCCGATGGGGCTGCCATAGTTCCCAAGGCGATATGGACATGCCGGCGCGACACGATGTTCGGTCCCTGACCGAAAAGGAGAAGCAGACCCTTCGCCTGATCGTCCGGGGCCATGATGCGAAATCCGCCGCGCGCACCCTTGGCCTGTCGGTCCATACGATCAACGAACGGCTGCGCGATGCGCGGCGCAAGATGGCGGTATCGAGCAGTCGCGAGGCCGCCCGCCTGCTGCTGGACGCCGAAACCGCCGGAGAGGCATCGTCGCCGGTGCGGTCGCCGACCCCCGAAACCATTGGGGACGACGAAATCGGGGCGGACGCGACCGCGCATCGAGCGCATCCCGAAACCGCGCCGGACGACGGCGTGGGGTGGGCAGGTCGCCGACCCCGGACGATGATCGGAGGGTTGCTCATGACATTCGCGCTTGGCCTGTTGGCACTCATCGCCTTGCCCCAAGGTGCCTCTACGACCCCGTCGGCACCGGTCGCTCCTCCCGCAGCGACCGACCCGGTGGCCGTCACCACTGCGCGCCAGTGGCTCGCCTTGCTCGATCAGGCCCGGTGGGAGGACAGCTATCGGGCAACCGGCACCGCGTTCCGTCGGCTGAACACGCTACAGGTCTGGACCGCGACGTCCGAAAAAGTCCGCCTGCCGCTTGGCGACGCCCTGTCGCGGACGTTCGTCAGCCAGGAGAACCTGCCTGCTCCGCCCGCAGGCTATGAGGTGATGAAGTTCCGCACCCGCTTTGCAAACGGTGCCGAGGCGATCGAAACCGTGACGCTCGACCGCGAAGAAGGCGCGTGGCGGGTCGTGGGAGTGACGATCGGATAGCCTGCCCCGGCTAACGTGCAACCATCCGCCTTGCGAAATGCACCTCGACCGCACGGCGGACGCTGCGGGCGATGGCGCGGCGGCCCTCCGCCGAATCGAGGCGTTCGGCATCGGCCTCGTTCGAGAGATATCCCGTCTCGAACAGGACGGAGGGCAGGTCGGGGGCTTTCAGCACCATCAGCGACGCCATGCGGTGATAATTGGGCTTGAGCGGGATCACGCCCGTCGCCTCCCGCCCCAGCAACCGGGCGAATCCGGCAGAGGCGTTCATCGTCTCGCGCTGGGTCAGGTCGATCAGGATCGAGGAGATGTCCGCCGATTGCCGCCCCAGATCGACCCCGGCCAGAATGTCGGCCTTGTTCTCGCGCGCCGCCAGCCGGGCCGCCTCGCGGTCGGAAGCGACTTCGGACAGGGTATAGATGCTGGCGCCGGTCGCGGCGGGATTGTCCGCGCTGTCGCAATGGACCGAGATGAACAGGCTGGCCCCCAGCCGCCGGGCGATCGCATAGCGCTCCTTGAGGACGAGAAACTCGTCGCGGTCGCGGGTCAGTGCCACGCGCACCCGTCCCCCTTCCAGCAGCGCATCGCGAATCTCGCGCGCGGCCTTCAGCGTCAGGTCCTTTTCGCGCAGTCCGCCATGCGGAGAAATCGCGCCGGGGTCGTGCCCGCCATGCCCGGCATCGATCACCACCAGCGGCCGGTCGGGATTGCCCTGCACCTGCGGCGTCCGCGCGCTGCGGCGTCCGCGCGGGACGGCGACCGTCGCCTGCGCGACCATCGCGGCGGATCGCCCGTTGCCGGGCACGGCACGGCGATCGACGAGGATCGCGCTGCCAGAGGTCACAGATGCCGGGGCGCTGGCACGACGACGGTCGATCAGGGTCGCGTCGCCACGGTGCCGGGCGACCGCCGCGATCGATCGCCGATCGAACGTCATCGCCGTCGTCGCCGATGCCGGGATCGCGGAGGACGCGGCGACGCGCGCGGCGAAGCGCATCCGTCCGGCGGTGGTGGCGCGGGCGAACCGGTCCTCGGCTACGCGGCGGACGTTCAGGGTGAGCTTGCGCCCCTCGTCCGAAAATCGTCCACCGGTGACGATCGCCGGGCTGGTCAGGTCGAACACGATGCGCGTGCCGCCCGGCCCGCGCGGCCCCTGACGTACCGCCGCGACCACGCCGCCCGCGCGTCCGCGTCCGCCTGGTATCGCACCCTCGAGGTCGATCGCGATCCGATCCGGCCCGCCCAGCATGAACGCCGCCGCCGCAACGCCCGCTTCGTCGAAGCGCACCACGATATTGTCGTCGGATACGCGAATATCTTCCACGGCCCGCGCGGCGGCGGGCGTGGCGCCCACCCCGATCGAGAGCATGGCAAGAAGCAATCCCATGTTCCCGTTATGCCGTTGGACGGCAAAACCGGTCCAGCCCAAATCCATGACGGCGGCACCCTGCACGTTGTTGCAGCGGACGGCATACCCGACCGCGCATCAAGCCAAGGTGAACCGGTACGCTGAATCCGAAATTAACCCTTGCGCCCGGTCGCGCCCGCCGGTCGCCCAGCCCGGTTTCCGAATTTTCTCCGGTCGCTACGCCCGCGTACCGATGCCCGTGCGGCGGTGTTGCCGTGGGTCGCGGGCGATGCTAGGCATCGGTCCACGTCGGTCACGGAGCGTACCCGCTCCTCGCCTCCGACGCAGCACCCCGCCCGCCCACGCGCCGGGGCTTTTTCAGGTTGATGTTCGCATGTGGCAAGTTCCGTCCCGTTCCGCCCGTGCCGCTTTCGCGGCCGGCGACCGGGCGACGGCTGTCCACCCGGAGGTTTCCGGGCTTGCCGCGCGAGCAGACGCAATTGCCAACAATCGCGCGCAGGCACCGGGACGAAGACTCCCCGCCGCGCGTCATGGCGCGCCGACTGGCCCAGCCGTCCCGCGCGCCCGGAGACACTATCATGACCACGCGGATGTTGATCGACGCACGCCACCGGGAAGAAACCCGCGTCGCCGTCGTCAAGGGTAACCGGATCGAGGAATTCGATTTCGAATCGGCCGAACGCAAGCAGCTCAAGGGCAATATCTATCTGGCGAAGGTGACGCGGGTCGAACCGTCGTTGCAGGCGGCGTTCGTCGATTACGGCGGCAACCGTCACGGTTTCCTCGCCTTTTCCGAAATCCACCCCGATTATTACCAGATCCCGAAGGAAGACCGCGACGCGCTGTTGGCCGAAGAAGCCGAACATGCCGCCGAGGAAGCCGCGCTGCGCGCCGGCTCGGACCATGACGACGACATGGATTATGACGAGGACGACCACGACCATGACGACGAAGGCGGCGTGGAACTTGTCGAGCGCGACGAGGACGAGCATGGCGACGGCGAAGAGGGCGACGCCCCCGCCCCACGCCCGGCACGCAAGGGCGGTGCCGACGATGCGGCGGTCGAGGCATTGCGCCAGCGTCGGCTGAACCTGCGTCGCCGATACAAGATTCAGGACGTGATTCGCCGCCGTCAGGTGCTGCTGGTGCAGGTCGTGAAGGAAGAGCGCGGCAACAAAGGTGCGGCGCTGACCACCTATCTGTCGCTGGCGGGCCGCTATTGCGTGCTGATGCCCAACACCGCGCATGGCGGCGGCATTTCGCGCAAGATCAGCTCGGCCGCCGACCGCAAGCGGTTGAAGTCGATCATGGCCGAAATGACGCTGCCGCCGTCGATGGGCTGCATCGTCCGCACCGCCGGACTGCAGCGCAGCCGACAGGAGATCAAGCGCGATTTCGATTACCTCGCCCGCCTGTGGGACGGTATCCGGGATCAGACGCTGACCTCGTCGGCCCCGGCGCTGGTCTATGGCGACAGCGACCTGATCAAGCGCGCGATCCGCGACATCTATAACAAGGACGTCGACGAGGTGATCGTCGAGGGCGAGGACGGCTTCCGTCAGGCCAAGGAGCATATGCGGCTGCTGATGCCCGCCCATGCCCGCCGGGTGAAGCAATATGCCGACGCGGTGCCGCTGTTCCAGCGCGCGCATGTCGAGGATCAGTTGGCCGCGATGTACAATCCGGTCGTGCAGCTCAAGTCGGGCGGCTATCTGGTCATCAACCCGACCGAGGCGCTGGTGTCGATCGACATCAACTCGGGCCGGTCGACCCGCGAACATAATATCGAACAGACCGCCACCGCCACCAACCTCGAGGCGGCACAGGAAATCGCGCGCCAGTTGCGGTTGCGCGACATGGCCGGGCTGGTCGTGATCGACTTCATTGACATGGACCACGGATCGAACGTCCGTAAGGTCGAAAAGGCGATGAAGGACGCGCTGAAGAACGATCGCGCGCGGATTCAGGTCGGCCGCATCTCCGCCTTCGGCCTGATGGAAATGAGCCGTCAGCGGCTGCGCACCGGCGTGCTGGAAGCGTCGACCCGTCAGTGCCCGCATTGCGAGGGCACCGGGCTGGTCCGTACCGCATCGTCGGCGGGCCTGTCGGCGCTGCGCCTGATCGAGGACGAGGCCGCGCGCGGTCGCGGATCGTTGATCGTGATGCGCGCCAGCCACGAAGCCGCCTTCTATGTCCTGAACAAGAAGCGCGCCGACATCGCCGAGATCGAGGATCGCTATGGCGTCGTCGTCGAGATCGTCGCCGATGCCGAGATCGAGGGCGCGCGCATGGCGGTGGAAGCTTCCGGCCCGCCGCCCGCCCATCCGCCGCGCATCGAACCGCTGGTGGTGATCGAGGACGACGAGGACGACTTCGAAGAGATCGAGGACGACATCGAGGACGAGGTCGAGGACGAAGCGGTCGAGGAAGCCCCGCGCGCCCGTGCCCCCCGCACCGACGACGAAGGCGACGAAGGTCGCGGCAAGCGCCGCCGCCGCCGTCGTGGCCGGCGCGGTCGCAACCGTGAGGAAGGCGAGGCGGAAACCGGTGACGACACCGACACCGACGCCGATGCCGAAGCTGGCGACGAGAACGAGGACGACGCCGCCGAAGCCGTAGTGGACGTCGAGGCCGATGCCGCCGACGATGCGACCCCGGCCGAAACTGCCGAGGACGCCGCACCGCGTGACGGTCGCAAGCGTCGTCGTCGCGGTCGTCGCGGCGGACGTCGTGGTGACGCGGCATTCGATGCCGCCGACGGTGCCGGTTCGGTCGCCGACCTGCCCGCCGAGGACGACGCGGTCGAAGCGGCAGAGGTCGTGGAAGCCGTTGCCGAGCCGGTCGCGGAGCCGGAGATCGCCGACATCGAGCCTGCGCCGAAGCCGAAGCGCACCCGTCGTCGCCCGAGCGCCCGTGCCAAGGTCGAGGGTGCGGTCGATGCCGCCCCGGTCGCCGAGGCCGAGCCGGTAACGGTCGAGGCGGGCGATGCCGCGCCGATCACCGTCGCTGCGCCGGTGCCGGTCGAGGCGGAAGTCGCTGTCGAGGCGGTGACCGTCTCGGCAGAGGAACCCGCGCCCAAGCCGAAGCGCACGCGCCGTCGCAAGGCGGACGTTGCCGCCGACGCCGCTCCGGCCGAAGCAGCCCCTGAACCCGCGACGGTCGAGGCCCCGGTCGCGGAAGCCGAACCCGCCCCGAAGCGTCGCCGTGCGCCGCGCCGCAAGCCCGCCGAGACCGCGCCGGTCGTGATAGAGGCGGAAGCAGAGGCCGCACCGGTGGCCGCCGCGACTCCGGAAGCCCCGGCAACCGTTGCCGAGGAGACGACCGTCACCGAGGACGCAGCCTTGGCGGACGATAGCGGCGAGAACGAAACCGGCGGCCCGCGCCGCGGATGGTGGCAGCGGACCTTCGGCGCATAATCGTCCGATAGCGTCGGTACAGGAACGGGCGGCATCTTCGGATGCCGCCCGTTTCGTTCGTGCGGGGAAGGCCGTTCAGCCCGGCGATACGGCGGAACCGGCCAGCAGCCCGCCGTCGATGTTTACTTCGGTCCCGGTGATATAGGTCGCTTCGTCGGAAGCCAGCAAGACGGCGATCGCGGCCACTTCGTCGGGCATTCCGAACCGTTTGAGCGGTGTATCGGCGACCAGCGCCTGCATCCGCGCCGCCCGGTCGGACCCGTCGCCCAGCATCGGCTCCCAGATCGGCGTGAGGATCGCCGCCGGGTGGACGGAGTTGCACCGTATCCGCCACCCTTGTTGCGCGCAGTAGAGCGCGACCGTCTTGCTATGATTGCGGATCGCCGCCTTGGACGAGGCATAGGCCGCCGCACCGGGGATGCCGACCAGCCCGGAGCGGGACGATATGTTGATGATCGACCCGGTCCCCGTCCCCTTCATCGCCCCGATCGCATAGCGACAGCCGAGGAACGTCCCGTCGAGATTGACGCGATGGACGGCGCGCCAGTCCGCCAGGCTGGCATGTTCGGGGTCGTGCGGAATCATGCCCGCCTCGAACCCCGTCACGCCCGCATTGTTGACGACGACGTCGGCCGTCGGAACGATGCTCGACAGCCGCGTCCAGTCCGCTTCCTCGCGCACGTCGAGCGGTTCGAAGCGGCAACCGATGTCCGCCGCCGTCGCGGCACCCGTCGCTTCATCGATATCGGTGACGACGACATCGGCACCTTCGTCATGGAACCGGGCGGCGATGGCACGGCCGATACCGCGCGCTGCGCCGGTCACGACGCATGTCTTGTTCTTCAGTCTTTGCATGATGGTCTCGATACAGAGGGCCGGTCGGCGGGTCGCTCCACCGTCAAATGATGTGCCGCGTTAGCGGGGACGCTGAATCATTCCGGCCACTCCTGTAACGCGCAAAGGCTAGGGCAGGGATCGCATGGAGACAATGGCCGACGTGCCGCCGCCCGCCACCACCACCGCTTGCTCCGTCACCCGCCATCGCCTACCGCACGCGGCATGACCGGATTGCTTCCCGAAGGGTTTCACGATCGCCTGCCCCCCGCCGCCGACGGCCTTCGCCGGTTCGAGGATGCGGTGTTGGGCGTGGCGCATGGCTATGGCTATGAACAGGTCGATCCGCCGCTCGCCGAGTTCGAGGCCGGGCTGGCAGGGCGGCTGAAAGGGACGCGCGCGACCGATGCGGTGCGCTTCGTCGATCCCGTCAGCCAGCAGACGCTGGCGGTGCGGCCCGACATCACCGCACAGATTGCGCGGATCGCGGCGACGCGCATGGGGCACCATCCGCGCCCGGTGCGGCTATCCTATGCCGGGCCGGTGCTGAAACTGCGTGCCAGCGAACTGGCCCCGCGTCGTGCCCGGCGTCAGATCGGTGCGGAGCTGATCGGCCTCGATACCGTGGCCGCTGTCGCCGAAATCGTCACGGTCGCGGTTGAAGCTCTTACCGCGGCCGGGGTGCGCGGGATTTCGGTCGACTTCACCCTGCCAGACCTGCTCGATGCACTCGCCGATACCCTCCCCGCCGACCGCCGTCGTGCATTGAGCGAGGCGTTGGACGCGAAGGATGCCGGACGGGTCGCGGCGATCGATCCGGCATTTCTCGCCCTGGTGGAGGCGGCGGGACCGTTCGATGCAGCGCTCGCCCGGCTGCGCGCCGCCGATACCGAAGGACGGCTGACGTCCCGGCTCGATGCGATCGAGGCGATCGCCGGTACGCTGGGCAACCGGGTGACGATCACGCTCGACCCGACCGAACGGCACGGGTTCGAATATCAGACGTGGATCGGCTTCTCGCTGTTCGCGCGCGGGGTGTTGGGCGAAGTCGGGCGCGGCGGCACCTATGCGGTGTGTCACGAAGGCGGCGCGGAGGAATCGGCGGTCGGCTTTTCGCTCTATGCCGATGCGCTGTTCGATGCCGGACTGGCCGTCCCGGAACGACGTCGCCTGTTCCTGCCGGTCGGGACCGATCCGGCGGTCGGCGCACGGTTGCGGGGCGAGGGCTGGGTCACGGTCGCGGCACTGGAGGCGGGCGACACGCCCAAAGCGCAACTCTGCACCCATATGTGGCGCGGCGACACGGTGGCACCGCTCGCCTGAACCATCGGTCGGGGCGACGATCGACGCCGCCCCGGCACGAGTTTATTCGGCAACCGCCTTGGGCTTGCGACCGCGACGCTTCGGCCCTTCGGCATCGGTCGCGGCGGCATCGCCGTCGGTCGGTGTCGTCGTGCGCGCCTTGCGGCCGAGGCCGATCCGCTTCGCCATGTCGCGACGGCTCTGCGAATAGGTTTCGGCGACCATCGGATAGTCCGACCGCAGGCCATACCGCTCGCGATAGGTTTCCGGCGTCAGGCCGTGGCCCGCCAGATGGCGGCGCAGCGTCTTGTAGGGCTTGCCATCGATCATCGAAATGATGTGGTCTTTCGACGCCAGCGATTTGCGTACCGAAACCGCAGGCGTATAGTCCTGCGCAGGCTGCGGTGCGTCTTCTTCGCTCGAACCGCTGGCAAGGCCGAGTACGGTCGCATGCATCGTCTGAAGGAATGCCGGAACATCCTCCGCAGCGACGCGGTTGTTACCGTTGTTCAGCCAGGCGATCGTCAGTTCGGCTGCCAGTTCGATCGCATTCAGTTCGGAACCGTCATCGGCCATGAGTATCTCCTTCGATGAGAATTTTCATGCGTCGGCTTATGGTGCGGGTCAATGGGTCCAGTGTGGAGTAATGCATAATTTACTGCGTATATCCATCATGGCGGCAAGATTTTCCTGTAGTCGCCGTGATATATCCCGGCATGGGCGGGATGAAATGATGGTCGACGACCATCCTGACATTCGGCACCGGTCCATCGAAACTATATCCCGCCCACGATCGCGAATTGCGCTGCGATCCGGCGCGACAACTGATCCTTTCCCGTGTGGAGCATGGTGGTAAAATGACGATCATGCCCGACCTCGTGACCGGCGAGGCATTGCACCGGATCGTGGAACGGGTGCCGGTATTTACCTGGATTCTGGACGATGACGGTATCACCCGCTGGGCGAACGCGCGGTGGCGGCGCGAGATCGACGATGATCCTGTCGGTCATCGCTGGACCCGGAATCTGATTGCCGCCGACACGGCGACGGTCGACGACGCATGGCGGCGCGGCGTGGCGTCTGGCGACGGGCTGGCATTGACGACCACGCTGATCGCGCGCGACGGCAAGACGCGGCGCATCGGCGTGCGCATTCGTCGCGATACCGATGCCCGCTGGATCGCGATCGCCACCGACGACGAGGCACAGTTGCGCGCGGAAACGGCGCGCGACGCCAGCCGTGCCGAATTCGACGTGCTGACCAACGCGATGCCGCAAATGGTGTGGGCGACGCGTCCGGACGGGCATCATGATTATTACAACGCGCAATGGTATCGCTTCACCGGCGTTCCCGAAGGAACGACCGACGGCGAAGGGTGGAGCAACATGTTCCATCCCGACGATCAGGACCGGGCATGGTCGCGCTGGCGGCACAGTCTGTCCACCGGCGAACCCTATGAGATCGAATATCGCCTGCGCCATCGCAGCGGCGGCTATCGCTGGGTGCTGGGCCGGGCACTGCCGGTGCGGGGGGAGGACGGCGCGATCACGCGGTGGATCGGCACCTGTACCGACATCGATTCGGCCAAACGCGCCGCCGAGCAGAACGAGATTCTCAGCCGCGAACTGAGCCATCGGATCAAGAACATCTTCGCGGTCATCAGCGGGCTGGTCCGCATGTCCGCGCGGCGGATGCCCGCGATGCGTGACTTTGCCGATGATCTGGCCGGGCGGATCGCTGCGCTTGGCACGGCGCACGATCTGGCCCGCCCGCACAGCGAGCGCTCACGTCCGTCGGTCGGCGACGCGACGTTGCACACTGTACTGTGCGAATTGCTGTCGCCCTATGCCGCCGAACAATGGCGCGTGTCGGGCGACGACGTGGCGATCGACGATCGCGGGGCCACGCCGATCGCGCTGGTATTTCATGAACTGGCGACCAATGCCGCGAAGTATGGCGCACTTTCGACGCCCGACGGCACGCTGACGATCGAGACATCGGTGTCCGGCGAAGACCTGACGATCGCATGGCGCGAGACCGGCGGACCGGCGATCGGTGCGGTGCCCGAGGCGACCGGGTTCGGCACGCGACTGGCGGCGCTGAGCATCGAACAGCAACTGGGCGGCACGATCGAACGCGACTGGCGCGCCGAAGGGCTGTCGGTCACGATCGGCCTGACGCGCGGCTCGCTGGTCCGCGACGGATAAAAACGAAAACGGGCTGCGACCGCCGAAGCCGTCGCAGCCCGTTCGTCATCCCGATACGATCGGAACGCCCCGATCAGAACGAAAGCGGCATCGCCGTCTTCACGCCCGGCAGGGCGCGCAGCTTTGCGATCAGGTCGCCATCGACCGGTTCGTCGACCGACAGCAGCACCACCGCTTCGCCACCCGCTTCGCGACGGCCGAGGTGGAAGGTGCCGATATTCACCCCCGCTTCGCCCAGCGTCGTACCGATACGGCCGATAAAGCCCGGGGCGTCCTCGTTCACGACATACAGCATGTTGCCGGTCAGGTCGGCCTCGACCTTGATGCCGAACAGTTCGACCAGCCGCGGCTGGGCATTGCCGAACAGCGTGCCCGACACCGACCGCTCGCCCGCTTCGGTCTTCAACGCGACGCGGATCAGCGTGTGGTAATCGCCTTCGCGATCGTTGCGGACCTCGCGCACCTCGATCCCGCGTTCCTTGGCGAGGAACGGGGCGTTGACCATGTTCACGGTCGCCGAATGGACGCGGAGATATCCGGCCAGCACCGCGCCGACGATCGGCTTCTGGTTCAGTTCGGCGGCGGCGCCTTCGCTATGTACCGATACGCGCGCGACCGACCCGTGGCTCAACTGCCCGACGAGGCTGCCGAGCTTTTCGGCCAGCGCCATGTACGGCTTGAGACGCGGAGCCTCTTCCGCCGACAGGCTCGGCATGTTCAGCGCGTTGGTGACGCCGCCCGATACGAGGAAATCGGCCATCTGCTCGGCGACCTGGATCGCGACATTGACCTGCGCCTCGCTGGTCGATGCACCCAGATGCGGGGTCGATACGAAGTTCGGCGTACCGAACAGAGGCGATTCCTTTGCCGGTTCCTGCACGAACACGTCCAGCGCCGCACCGCCGACCTGACCCGAATCGAGTGCGGCCTTCAACGCCACTTCGTCGATCAGCCCGCCGCGCGCGCAATTGATGATCCGCACGCCCTTCTTGGTCTTGGCGATCGCCTCGGCCGACAGGATGTTGCGGGTCTGCTCGGTCAGCGGCGTGTGCAGCGTGATGAAGTCGGCCCGCGCCAGCAACTGGTCCAGTTCGACCTTCTCGACACCAATCTCGATCGCGCGCTCGGGCGACAGGAACGGGTCGAACGCCACGACCTTCATCTTCAGTCCCTGTGCACGGTCGGCGACGATCGAGCCGATATTGCCCGCCCCGATCAGGCCCAGCGTCTTGGCCGTAAGTTCGACGCCCATGAAGCGGTTCTTTTCCCACTTGCCCGCCTGCGTCGACGCATCGGCTTCGGGCAACTGGCGCGCCAGTGCGAACATCAGCGCGATGGCATGTTCGGCGGTGGTGATCGAGTTGCCGAACGGGGTGTTCATCACCACGACACCGGCGGCCGAAGCGGCGGGAATATCGACATTGTCCACGCCGATCCCGGCGCGACCAATGACCTTCAGGTTGGTCGCGGCATCCAGAATCGCCTTCGTCACCTTGGTCGAGCTACGGATGGCGAGGCCGTCATACTCGCCGATGATCGCGATCAGTTCTTCGGGCGTCTTGCCGGTGATCTCGTCCACCTCGACCCCGCGCTCGCGGAAGATCTGGGCGGCCTTCGGGTCCATCTTGTCGGAAATCAATACTTTAGGCATGTCTACACCTCATCCCCCCGGCACGGGCCGGGGTCTCGTACCGCACGGGCACGGGTCATGGAGAAAGACCCCGGCCTTCGCCGGGGTAACGTATCCGGAATCAGCCCGCCTTGGCGGTGGCGTAGGCCCAGTCGAGCCACGGACCGAGCGCCACGATGTCGGCAGTGTCGACGGTCGCCCCGCACCAGATGCGCAGCCCCGCCGGTGCGTCGCGATAGCCCGCGACGTCATAGGCCGCCCCTTCGCGTTCGAGCAGCGCCGCCATCTTCTTGATGAGCGCCTCGTCCGCACCTTCGACGGTCAGGCACACGCTGGTCTTCGACCGGGTGGCCGGATCGACCGCGAGATGTCCCAGCCAGTCGCGCGATTCGACGATCGCGTCGAGCGCGGCGGCATTGGCGTCACTCCGTGCGATCAGGCCGTCGGTGCCGAGCGACTTCGCCCATTCGAGGCTCCAGATCGCATCCTCGACCGCCAGCATCGACGGGGTATTGATCGTCTCGCCCTTGAACACGCCTTCGGCCAGCTTCCCCTTCGACACTAGGCGGAACACCTTGGGCAGCGGCCATGCCGGGGTATAGGTTTCCAGCCGCTCGACCGCGCGCGGGCCGAGGATCAGCACACCGTGAGCGCCTTCGCCGCCCAGTACCTTCTGCCAGCTGAACGTCGCGACGTCGATCTTGGCCCAGTCGATGTCATAGGCGAAGACGCCCGACGTCGCATCGGCGAACGACAGTCCTTCGCGGTCGGCCGGGATGAAATCGGCGTTCGGCACGCGCACGCCGCTGGTGGTGCCGTTCCACGTGAAGAGCACGTCGCTGGTCCAGTCGATCGCCGACAGGTCGGGCAACTGGCCATAGTCGGCGCGCACCACGGTCGGGTCGATCTTCAACTGCTTGACGGCATCCGTCACCCAGCCTTCGCCGAAGCTTTCCCATGCCAGCGCGGTGACGGGTCGCGCGCCCAGCATCGTCCACATCGCCATTTCGAAGGCGCCGGTGTCCGATCCCGGCACGATGCCGATGCGATGCGTGTCGGGCAGACGCAGCAATTCGCGCATCAGGTCGATGCAATATTGCAGGCGCTGCTTGCCGATCTTGGAGCGATGCGAGCGGCCGAGGCTGTCGGCGGCGATCTTGTCGGCGGACCAGCCCGGAGGCTTGGCGCAGGGGCCGGACGAGAAATACGGGCGGGCCGGAGTCGTGGCCGGCTTCGGCGAAAGGTCAGTCATGTCAGTCTCTCCTCACAGAGAGCACGCGCTGCGTTGGGACAGCGTGGCCCGCCGCGGCCCCTAGCCGCGTTGTACCTGCGATACAAGCGACGGTTTTCAACCGAAGGTGGCAACCCGCCGGAAGGAACCCGATCGTCCACTCCGGAGTTAGGGGCCAACATAGATCAATCGGAATCCATTCCAGCATGTCCATTCCCACGGTCCTGATCGTCGAAGACGAGATGCTCGTCGCGACCGACCTCGAAGCGTCGCTCGAGGAACTGGGCTATCGTCCGGTGGGAATCGCGCCCGATATGAACAAGGCGCTGGAGCTGGCCGAATTGCGTCCCGACGTGGCGCTGGTCGACTGCAATCTGCGCGACGGACTGACCGGGCCTCAGATCGGGCGGTTGCTCGGATGCTCCTATGGCACCACCGTCGTGTTCCTTACCGCCAACCCCCGTTTGCTTGAAGACGGGGTCGAGGGAACGCTGGGCGTGGTGTCGAAGCCGTGCGGCTATGATTCGGTCGCCCGCGTGGTCGATTTCGCCGTCCGCGCCCGCGCGGGCGATTGCAGCGCGCCGCCGATCGGGTTGACGATGTTCGGCTCGCAGAGCCAGCACGCATTGTCGGCCTGAACCAAGTATCGGTTGCAGGGTGCGGCACGGGCGTGATCGCATCGCCTCATGATCGTGGCGGTACGCAACCGTACGCCGCAAGAGCTGGCCCGTCGATCGTTCGACCCGGCGCAATGGTCCCTCCCGCACGTTGACCCGCCCCGTCGCAATGGCGGATAAGGACGGCATGAAGCGCCTGTTGTGCGGTGTCGCCGCCGCCATCCTCCTGTTCGCGCAGCCCGCCGCCGCGCAATCGATCCTGCGCGATGCGGAGACGGAGGCGCTGTTGAACGATATGGCGCGGCCGATCGCGGTTGCCGCCGGGCTGGACGCGCGCAACTTCAACGTCGTGTTGTTGCAGGACAAATCGATCAACGCCTTCGTCGCGGGCGGGCAGACCGTCTATATCCATTCCGGCCTGATCGATGCTGCCGACGACGCGAACGAGGTGCAGGGCGTGATCGCCCATGAAATCGGCCATATCGTCGGCGGGCATGTCGTGCTGGCCGGACGCGGCATGGCCCCGGCGACCGGCATCACGGTGCTCAGCCTGTTGCTGGGCGTCGCGGCGATGGCGGCGGGCGCGGGCGAAGCGGGCGCGGGCATCCTCGCCGCCGGGCAACAGGCGGCGATGGGATCGTATCTGTCGTTCAGCCGGACACAGGAAAGCTCGGCCGACGCGGCGGGCACCCGGTTCCTGCGCAGCGCCAACGTGTCGGGACAAGGGATGCTCGACTTCTTCAAGAAGCTCCAGAACCTCGAATACCGGCTCGCGATTCCGCAGGACAACAGCTATGCGCGCACCCATCCGCTCAGCGGCGAACGCATCGCCAGCCTGACCGGCGACGTCGTGTCCTCGCCCGCGTACCGCACGCCGACCGATCCGGCGATGGAGACGCGGTTCAAGCGGGTGCAGGCCAAGCTGCGCGGCTATGTCAGCGAACCGCAGGACACGCTGCGCCGCTATCCCGCGACCGACCAGAGCGTGACCGCGCATTACGCCCGCGCCTATGCCTACCACAAATCGGGCTATCCCGAGCAGGCGGCGTCCGAAACGCTGGCACTGGTCAGGGCGCAGCCCGACGATCCCTATTTCCTCGAACTTCAGGGGCAGATCCTGCTCGAATCGGGTCGTCCGCGCGATGCGCTGGCTGCGCTGCGCGAAGCTACCGTACGCACCCGGTCGTCGCCGCTGATCGCCGCCAGCTTCGGCCACGCGCTGATCGCCGCCGAAGATCCGGCGCTGCTGCCCGAAGCCGAACAGGTGCTGAAACAGGCGGTGTCGCGCGACAAGCAGAACCCGTTCGCATGGTATCAGTTGAGCATCCTCTATGAACGGCGCGGCGATCCGGCACGGGTCGCGCTGGCGATGGCCGAATATGCGTCCTTGTCGGGCGATACCGGCATGGCCCTCGCCAGCGCGCGTTCGGCAATGGCACAATTGCCGCAAGGATCGTCCGACTGGGTACGGGCACAGGACATACAGATGACATCGCAGACTGCCGTTGAAGAAGATCGCCGCAACCGCCACAGGCGCGGCCAATGATGCGCTGGCTGCAACTGGCGGCACTGGTGGTCGTCGCCGCACTGGCCGGGGCGTTCGCGGCGATGCAGTTCGGCGGTGGCCGTGCGGGCGACCGCGCGGCGACCGAACGGGTGGTGCGCGACTATATCCTCGCCAACCCCGAAATCCTGCCACAGGCGATGCAGCGGCTACAGGCGAAAGAGGCAGGAAAGGCGGTCGCCGCCAACCGCGCCGCGATCGTCGAACCGTTCCCAGGTGCCGTCGCGGGCAATCCGAACGGCGACGTCAGCGTCGTCGCCTATCTCGACTATGCGTGTGGCTATTGCCGCGCCAGCCTGCCCGCGATCGCCGGACTGGTGGCGAGCGATCCGAACGTCCGCATCGTCTATCGCGAATTGCCGATCCTCTCGCCCGACAGCCGCAGCGCGGCGGAATGGGCACTGGCCGCAGCGGTGCAGGGGAAGTTCAAGCCGTTCCACGACGCGCTCTATGCCGGTGGCCGCGTCGATGCCGCCGCGATCGCCCGCGCGACACAGGCCGCCGGGCTGAACGAACCCGCCGCCCGTACCGCCACCAGGTCGCCACAGGTAGCGGGAGAGATCGAACGCAACCTCAAGGTCGCGCAGGCGCTGGGCTTCACCGGCACGCCCTCCTGGGTGGTCGGCGATCAGGTGCTGGGCGGTGCGCAGACGCTGGCGGGATTGCAGGCGGCGGTTGCCGAAGCGCGCAAGGCGAAAGCGGCCCCGCCGGCGTAACGCCTTTCCTCCGTCATCGACGTGTGGGATGGGTGCGGCATGGACCCCATTCTCTCGATCCGCGGCGTCGCCAAGACCTACAAGTCCGGCACCACCGCATTGTCCCCCACCGATCTCGACATCGCGAAGGGCGAAATCTTTGCGCTGCTCGGTCCGAACGGCGCGGGCAAGACCACGCTCATCAGCATCGTGTGCGGCATCGTCGTGCCGTCGGCGGGAACGATCACCGCCGCCGGATACGACACGGTGCGCGACTATCGCCAGACGCGGATGCGAATCGGGCTGGTGCCGCAGGAATTGCTGACCGATGCGTTCGAAAGCGTGATGGCCACCGTCACCTTTTCGCGGCGGCTGTTCGGCAAACATGCCGATCCGGCGTTCATCGAAAAACTGCTGCGCGACCTGTCGCTCTGGGAAAAGCGCGACGCCAAGATTCAGGAACTGTCGGGCGGCATGAAGCGCCGGGTGATGATCGCCAAGGCGCTGAGCCACGAACCCGACATTCTGTTCCTCGACGAACCGACCGCCGGGGTCGATGTCGAACTGCGCCGCGACATGTGGCGGCTGGTCCACGACCTGCGCGCGCGCGGCGTCACCATCATCCTGACCACCCATTATATCGAGGAGGCCGAGGAAATGGCCGACCGGGTGGGCGTGATCGCGCGCGGCAAGCTGATCCTCGTCGAGGAGAAACAGGCGCTGATGCGCAAGCTGGGGCGCAAGACGATGACGCTGACGCTGGCCGAACCGCTGGCCGAGATTCCGCCCGCGCTGTCGGGATGGAACCTGTCGCTGAAGGACGAAGGCCATATGCTCGCCTATGAATTCGACGCCACCGCCGACGACAACGGTGTCCGCGCCCTGCTGCGCGCGGTGGACGACGCCGCGATCGGGTGGAAGGACGTTTCGACCCGCCAGTCGAGCCTCGAGGATATCTTCGTCGGGCTGGTCCACGAACAGGAGGGCCGGGCATGACGTTCAACTGGCACGGCGTGCTCGCCATCTATCGTTTCGAACTGGCCCGGTTCGGGCGGACGATCTGGACGTCGCTGGCGACCCCGGTCATCACCACCTCGCTGTATTTCGTGGTCTTCGGATCGGCGATCGGCAGCCGTATGACCGAGGTGTCGGGCGTGCCCTATGCCGCGTTCATCGTGCCGGGGCTGATGATGCTGACGATGTTCACCGAAAGCATCTTCAACGCCAGCTTCGGTATCTTCATGCCGAAATGGTCGGGCACGATCTATGAACTCCTGTCCGCCCCGGTATCGACGCTGGAAACGCTGATCGGCTATGTCGGTGCGGCGGCGACCAAATCGGTCATCGTCGGCCTCGTCATCTTCGCCACCGCGCATCTGTTCGTCGATCTGCCGATCGCGCACCCGTTCCTGATGGTGGCGTTCCTGCTGCTGGTGGCGGTGACATTCTGCCTGTTCGGCTTCATCCTCGGCCTGTGGGCCAAGGGGTTCGAGCAGTTGCAGGTCGTGCCGCTGCTGGTCGTCACGCCGCTGACCTTCCTTGGCGGCGCATTCTATTCGATCGACATGCTGCCCCCGGCATGGCGCACGATCAGCCTGTTCAACCCGGTCGTGTACCTCATCAGCGGGTTCCGCTGGACGTTCTTCGGCGTGGGCGACGTGCCGGTCGCCGCCAGCCTCGGCGCGACGTTCGGGTTCCTGTGCATCTGCCTGATCGTGATCGCCACGATCTTCCGCACCGGATGGCGGCTCAAGAACTAAAGGACGGATCGACATGGACCTGGGTATCAAGGGCCGCCGCGCTATCGTCTGTGCGTCCAGCGCCGGTCTCGGCCGTGCCTGTGCGCTGGAACTGGCGCGGGCGGGAGTGGACGTCATCATCAACGGTCGTGACGCGGCAAAGCTGGCCGCGACCGCGGCGGCGATCCGTGCCGAAACCGGCGTGACGGTGACCGAAGTCGTCGCCGACCTGTCAACCGATGCCGGGCGTGCGGCATTGCTGGCGGCGTGTCCCGACCCCGACATCCTCATCAACAACAATGGCGGCCCGCCGGTAAAGCCCTATGCCGATCTGGATGCCGACGGCATCCGCGCGGGACTGGAATCGAACTTCGTCACCCCTGCCCTGCTGTTACAGGCGGTGTTGCCCGGCATGGTCGGGCGCGGGTTCGGGCGGGTGGTCAACATCACGTCGGGGTCGGTCAAGATGCCGCTGCCCGGTCTCGACCTGTCGAGCGGCGCACGCGCGGGGCTGACCGGCTTCGTCGCGGGCATCGCGCGACAGGTCGCCCATGCCGGGGTGACGATCAACGCCCTCCTCCCCGGGTCGTTCGACACCGCCCGCATCGCATCGATGACCCAGGCGGCGGCGGACAGGAACGGCACCACGCAGCAGGAGGAACGCGACAAGCGCGCCGCATCGATCCCGGCGGGCCGGATCGGCGACCCCGCCGAATTCGGGGCAGCCTGTGCGTTCCTGTGTTCGGACAAGGCGGGCTTCATCACCGGACAAAGCCTGTTGATCGACGGTGGCGTGTTTCCGGGGATCATGTGATCCGCCGGAAGTAGAAGCCGGGCGGTATAGGATCAGAAGATACCGAGGAACCGCTTGCGCTGCTCTTTGCGCTCGCCACGGTTCGACCGGCCGTCTTCGGCCTTGGCGGTCGTACCACGGCCGACATCGTCGCGCGCTTCGCCACCCTTGGTCCGTTGCGCGCGGGCGGTAGCGCCCGCGAGTACCGGCCCACACGCCGCGCCCTTGGCGTCACCCGGATCGACGAACGCCAGCACGCCCGCGACCGGCGTCGCGACGAGTGCGAGGCCAAGCGCCGCCCCGGCCCGTCCGACCAGTTCGGGGCTGACCACCGAATAGGACGGCGCGGCGAAATACCCGCCGATGCCGACCGGCGACTGCCCGGCGAGTAGCGAGAAGCGCTTGGAATCGGCGCGAAAGGCCAGATCGATCGATTCGTTGCGGAAGCTGAAGCCACCGCGCCCGATCATCACGTTCTTCTGCGTATCGATCAGGATCGGGTCCGCCGCCGCCACCCCGCGCCGCACGGTGAAGCCGATCAATCCACAATTGATCCGCACCGGCTCCTTCAACCGCCCTTCGAACATCTTTTGCGCAAAGGTGCCGAGGTCGAGTTCGGACAATTGGACGTTGCGGGTCCAGAAACTCCCGGCGGGCAGCACGATCGCGATCCGGCCGTTCGCGCTGGCCAGCGAATCCTTCACCGTGTCGCCGGTGCCGACAAGCTGGACCCGCGCCCTGATCGTCCCGGTGGTGCCGGCTTCCTCGACACCCCATCCGGCCAGCAACCGCCCCATCGGCGTGGGCGACAGGCGAATATCATAGTCGGTGACGGCAGGCCGCTTGCGCGCGTCGATCGCGATGTCGGACGCGACATTGCCCCGCGCCATCGCAAAAGTGAACGGCGAGAGCTTCAGCACCCGGTCGGTCAGGTCGAGAGTCAGGTCGACGTCGGAGATCGGCAGGCTGCGGGCGCGGACGGTGCCGACCTTGTACCGCACCTTCGCGTCGAAATTGCGCAGCGCTTCGACATTCAGCGTCGCATCAGGGAGCAGGCGCGGGCGGCCGCCGTCCCGCTCGATCGCACCCGCCGCGCCCTGTTTTTCGATGCGTTCTAGATCATAGCCGACGAATGCCGACACATCGACGATATCGAGCGTGCGGGTGGTCAGGTCGGCGGTCAGCAACAGGCGCGGTTCGCGCTGCGTGACGGTCAGGCTGCCCGCAAGGTCGCTGTCGCCGAACACGCCGCGCAGGCGGGTGAATTTCCAGTCGGCATCGTCCTTGGTCAGCCGGCCGGTCAGGCGATAGGTGCGGGTGTCGGGTACGGCGATGCCCAGCACCGCGAAAATCTCGGCAAGGTTGCGACCGCGTACCTTCAACGACAGGTTCGCACCGTCCAGTTCGGTGGGGCCAGGCAGCGTACCGGCAATATCGGCGGCCGATCGCGCAACCTCGATCCGGGCGGCGAGCTGATTCTGTCCGCCCTTGATCGTGGCATTGGGCGATTGCAGCGCCCCCGCGATGCGGAATGGCCGTCCGCGCGCGGTGCCGCGTCCGGTGAAGCGAATCGCGCTGTCGAACTTCGTGCCGCTGGTCTCGACCGTCTGCAACGCGAGTCGCGCGTCGAGCACGAACTGCGGATCGCGATAGCGGATTTGCGTATCGCGGAACCGTCCGGCGCGCACGACGGGTAGTTCCAGCTTCTTGCCCTTCCGATTCGGATCGCCGAACGTCCAGGTGTTACGGCGGCGGGCGGCATCCCAATGCAGGTCGGCCCGCGCCTCGTCCAGTTCCAGCCAGTTCACGCGCCGCCGCCCGAACACGAACGTCAGCGTCGCGACCGACGCATCGATCCGTTTGGCTTCGAACACGTTGCCGCCACCCGCCCATGCCGGGTTCGATACACGCAGGCCCTCCGCCACGAATTTCAGGTCGATCGGATTGAAATAGAACTGGAAATCGCCTGCGACGGCCACCGTCCGCCCGCTTTGCGACGATGCGATCCGCTCGAACGTGCCCTTCAGAAAGCGACCCTTGGTGATGAACAGGGTCAGCCAGAACAGGAACAGCACGGCCACGATGCCCGCGACCGTGCGCACGGCGACGCGCCGCCAGTTGCGGCGGGGACGCGGGGTGCCATCGGCGGAGCCGAGCGTTGGGGAAACTTCGGCCATCGCGCCACAACCGACCGGCGGCATCGCCGGTTCCGCCGCACCGATCGGTCACGCCGGTTGCGTTCGGCGCGTCCTTGGGGTAGGGGCGCGCTCTTTCCACGACCTTTCGGGATTGCCCGGCCATCTGGGGCTGCCGCGGCAATCTGCACGTCGTGATATTCGAGGAGATAAAAATGCCCAAGCTCAAGACCAAGAGCGGCGTCAAAAAGCGCTTCAAGCTCACTGCCACCGGCAAGATCAAGCACGGCGTCGCCGGCAAGCGGCACCGCCTGATCTCGCACAACGCGAAGTACATCCGCCAGAACCGCGGCACTTCGGTTCTGGCCGACGCCGACACCGCGCGTGTCAAGGCGTGGGCCCCCTACGGCCTTCGTTAAGGAGTACTGACCAATGGCACGCATCAAGCGCGGTACGACCACCAAGGCGAAGCACAAGCGTATTCTGGATCAGGCGAAGGGCTATTATGGCCGTCGCAAGAACACGATCCGCATCGCTCGCCAGGCCGTCGAAAAGGCCGGCCAATACGCCTATCGCGACCGTAAGGTTAAGAAGCGGACCTTCCGCGGTCTGTGGATCCAGCGCATCAACGCCGGTGTCCGGGCGGAAGGCATCACCTATTCGCAGTTCATGCACGGCTGCAAGCTGGCGGGCATCGAACTGGACCGGAAGGTCTTGGCCGACATCGCCATGCACGAGGAAGCCGCCTTCAAGGCGATCGTAGCGCAGGCAAAGGCCGCCCTGCCGGAACAGGCCGCCGTCGCCGCATAACGCGCACGACAGCCGTTCGAGGTGAAGGAAACGCCGGTGGGGCAACCCGCCGGCGTTTTTTCGTTCGACTACCTATCGTCGTTCTCGCGAAGGCGGGAACCCATAAACGCTGCTGCCTCGCCTTTCGTACCGACCGCTGTGGCTATAGGTTCCCGCCTTCGCGGGAACGACGATAGGGGGTGGGATGAAGCGCGTGATCGAACCCTGCGTCTACATCGTCGCCAGCAGGCGCAACGGCACAATGTACATCGGCGTCACCAGCAACCTGCTTCAACGCATTCATCAACACCGCACTGGTGCCGTTGCAGGATTTCTACCGACCACCGCTGCACACGTCTTGTCTGGTTCGAGCACCACAATATGATGGAAATTGCGATCCAGCGTGAGAAACGCCTCAAAAAATGGAATCGCGACTGGAAGCAGAATCTGATCGAGCAGACCAACCCCCACTGGTCCGATCTCGCCACGGGGCTAGGCTTCCCGCCGCTTAGGCAATAGAGCGTCGGGAAAATCCCAGGTTACCCGGAGCCATCGTGACCCCCGATCTAGATCAATTGCGCGCCGACCTGCTCGCCGCCGTCGACGCCTCGCCCGGCATCGATGCGCTGGAAGCAGTGCGTGTCCATGCGCTGGGCAAACAGGGTGCCGTGACCGGCCTGCTCAAGACGCTGGGCGGCCTGTCGCCCGACGAACGACAGACCGTGGCCCCGCGCATCCACGCGCTGCGCGAAGCGGTGTCGGACGCGATCGCCACCCGCAAGGCCGATCTGGAAGCGCGCGCGCTGGCGGCGAAGCTGGCGTCGGAACGGGTCGACCTGACGCTTCCGGTCGATCGTGCGCCGGTCGGCGGCGTGCATCCGGTTTCCCAAGTGATGGACGAACTCGCCGAGATCTTCGCCGATCTGGGCTTCGCGGTGGCGACCGGGCCGGAGATCGAGGACGACTGGCATAATTTCACCGCGCTCAACATTCCGGAAACGCATCCCGCGCGGGCGATGCATGATACGTTCTATGCGCAGCGCCGAAGCCCGCAGGGCGAGACCGGCGCAAGCACGGCCGGCGCGGCCCCGGCAGCGTCCGACGACGGTGGCGCCGCCACCGGCGCGCCCGAACGCTACGTCCTGCGTACCCATACTTCGCCCGTGCAGATCCGCACGATGATGACGCAAAAACCGCCGATCCGCATCATTGCGCCGGGCCGCGTCTATCGCAGCGATTCCGATGCGACCCACACGCCGATGTTCCACCAGATCGAAGGGCTGGTGATCGATCGCGGCATCCATATGGGTCACCTGAAATGGACGCTGGAAACATTCCTGAAGGCGTATTTCGAACGGGACGACATCGTGCTGCGGCTGCGGCCGAGCTATTTCCCGTTCACCGAACCGTCGGCGGAGGTCGATGTCGGCTATACCATCGAAAAGGGCCGCCGCGTGGTCGGCGGCGATCCGGCCAGGGGCAATGGCGGATGGATGGAGGTGCTGGGCAGCGGCATGGTCCACCCCAGGGTCATCGCCGCCTGCGGCCTCGACCCGGCCGAGTGGCAGGGATTCGCCTTCGGCACCGGCGTCGACCGGCTGGCCATGCTGAAATACGGGATGGACGATCTGCGTCCGTTCTTCGACGGCGATCTGCGCTGGCTTAAACATTACGGGTTCGCGAGCCTCGACGTTCCCACGCTGTCCGGAGGAGTCGGCGCATGAAGTTCACCCTTTCGTGGTTGCGCACGCATCTCGACACCGATGCCGGGCTGGATGCGATCGTCGACGGGCTGACCCGGATCGGGCTGGAGGTCGAGGGCGTCGAGAATCCCGGCGATCGGCTGGCTGCGTTCCGTGTCGCCCGCGTGCTGACTGCCGAACGCCATCCGCAGGCGGACAAGTTGCAGGTGCTGTCGGTCGATGCCGGGGACGGCCCGTTACAGGTCGTGTGCGGTGCCCCCAACGCCCGCGCCGGGCTGGTCGGCGTGTTCGGGATGCCGGGCGCGGTGGTGCCGTCCAACGGCATGGTTCTGAAGGTCGCGGCGATTCGCGGCGTCGAATCCAACGGTATGATGTGTTCGACGCGCGAACTGGAACTGGGCGAGGATCATGACGGGATCATCGAACTGCCTGCCGATGCGCCGGTCGGCACGCCCTTCCCCACCTATGCCGGGCTGGACGATCCGGTCATCGACGTCGCGATCACGCCCAACCGGCAGGATTGCATGGGCGTGCGCGGCATCGCGCGCGATCTCGCCGCCGCCGGGCTGGGCACGCTGCGCCCGTTGTCGGTCGCGCCCGTGGCAGGCGAAGGCCCCGGACCGGACGTGCGGATCGAGGATGCGGCGGGATGCCCGGCCTTTTTCGCGCAGACGGTGCGCGGTCTGACCAACGGCGAATCGCCGGAGTGGATGCGTCGGCGGCTGACCGCGATCGGACAGAAGCCGATCTCCACGCTGGTCGACATCACCAATTACGTCATGTTCGACCTTGGTCGTCCGCTGCATGTCTATGACATGGCGACGCTCGACGGCGGGCTGGTGGCGCGCACCGCGACGCCGGGCGAACAGGTCGTCGCACTGAACGGCAAGACCTATACGCTGGACGGCGGCGAGACGGTGATCGCCGATGCGTCGGCAGTCCACGATATCGGCGGGATCATGGGCGGCGAACATTCGGGCGTCGCCGCGACCACCACCGACGTGCTGATCGAATGCGCCTATTTCACCCCTGAAGCGATCGCCCGCACCGGTCAGAAGCTGTCGCTGACCAGCGACGCGCGCCAGCGGTTCGAGCGTGGCGTCGATCCGGCGTTCCTCGACGACGGTCTGGCGATTGCGACCGGCTATGTCCTCGACCTGTGCGGCGGTACGGCCAGCGGCGTGACGCGCGCGGGCGCGGCACCGACCGGGACCCGTACCATCGCCTATGACCCCGCCCGCGCCGCGACGCTGGGCGGGCTGGACGTGCCCGAAGCGCGGCAGCGTGCGATCCTCGAACGGCTGGGCTTCGGCGTCGCCGACGACTGGACCGTGACCGTGCCGACATGGCGGCGCGACGTGGACGGCACCGCCGATCTGGTCGAGGAAGTGATCCGCATCGAAGGGCTGGACAAGGTGCCGTCCACCCCCCTCGCCCGCACGCCCGGCGTGGCGCGGCCGACCGCGACGGCGGACCAGTTGCTCGAACGGCGGCTGCGTCGTGCCGCCGCGTCGCACGGCCTGTCCGAAGCGATCACGTGGAGCTTCATCGCCGAAGACGAAGCCGCCGCCTTTGAGGGCGGTGCGTGGGAAGTGGTCAATCCGATCGCCAGCGACATGCGCGTGATGCGCCCCTCGCTGCTGCCCGGCCTGCTCTCGGCGGCGGCGCGCAACCTCAAGCGCGGGGCGGACAGCGTACGCCTGTTCGAGATCGGCCGTCGCTATCTGGCAGAGGGCGAGCGCGCGACGCTGGGCATCGTGCTGGCAGGCGAGCGCACCCCGCGCGGCTGGCGTGGCGGCAAGGCGCAGGGGTTCGATGCGTTCGATGCGAAGGGTGAATTGCTGGCGCTGCTCGAAGCGGCGGGCGCGCCGGTCGCGAATCTTCAGGTGATGGAGGCGTCGGGCGACGTGTTCCATCCCGGCCAGTCGGGCACGCTCCGGCTGGGGCCGAAGACGGTGCTCGCCAGCTTCGGCGTGTTGCATCCGACGATGGCGAAGGCGTTCGACCTGCCCGCCGGTACGGTCGCGGGCGAACTCTATCTCCACGCGCTGCCGGCCAGGCGTGCCACCGGGTTCATGCGCCCCGCCTATGCCCCGCCCGCGTTGCAGGCGGTGACGCGCGACTTCGCGTTCGTGGTGGCGGACGGCGTGGCGGGCGACCAGTTGGTGCGCGCGGTGCGGGGGGCGGACAAGGCGGCGATCGTCGATGCGCGCCTGTTCGACGTCTTCGCCGGTGCCGGGGTCGATCCGGGACACAAGAGCCTTGCGATCGAAGTGACGCTGCAACCCGTGGCAAAGAGCTTCACCGATGCCGAGTTGAAGGCGATCTCGGACAAGATCGTCGCGGCGGCGGCAAAGATCGGGGCGAGCCTGCGCGGATGATCGACATCGGCCCTGCGCGCTTGATCGCGATCGGCAACGCCTCGCTCACCGCCCGGATCGCGCCGCTCGGCGCGGAACTGGTGTCGTTGCGGGATTCGGCGGGTCGTGAGTTGATGACCGATGCCGACCCGGCGTTCTGGACCGGCCATGCGCCGATCCTGTTCCCGATCGTCGGTCGGTTGCAGGATGACGAATATCGCGTCGACGGCGTGGCCTATCGCCTGCCGCAGCATGGCTTTGCCCGGCGGCGCGACTTTGCGGTCGTGGCCCAAGGCGACGATCATGTGCGGCTGCGGCTGGAGGACGACGCGGCCACGCGCGCCGTCTATCCGTTCGCCTTCGCGCTGGAGGTCGAGCATCGGCTGGACGGCGCGACGCTGACCACTGCCGTGACGGTCACGAACCGCGACGACCGCGATCTGCCCGCCAGCATCGGGTTTCATCCGGCCTATGCATGGCCCCTGCCCTATGGCCCCGATCGTGCGGCGCATCGCATCCTGTTCGCTGCGGACGAACCCGGTAAGCTGTCCGCGATCGCCGGAAACGGCACGATCGCGGCGGCGCGGCGGGACAGCCCGCTCGACGGGCGGACGCTGGCGCTGACCGACGACCTGTTCGCGCATGATGCGCTGGTGTGGGACCCGGTGCGCAGCCGATCGGTGCTGTATGGTGCACCGGACGGGCCGCAATTGCGGATCGATTACCCCGAACTCACGCGGCTGGGCATCTGGAGCAAGCCGGGCGCGCGCTTCGTATGCATCGAACCGTGGGACGGGATCGCCGATCCGCAGGGGTTCGACGGCGACATCTTCGACAAGCCGGGGATTCACCGCGTCGCCCCGGGCGCATCGCACCGGGCGGTCATGTCGGTGACGCTGGAAACCTAACCGCCCGTTGCAGGAACCCCCCGCCCCGCCTACAGCCCGGCCATGACCCAGTTTTTCGATCGCCGCACCTTCGCGATCATCTCCCATCCCGACGCCGGCAAGACCACGCTGACCGAAAAGCTGCTGTTGTTCGGTGGCGCGATCCATCTGGCGGGCGAGGTCAAGGCGCGCGGCGCGGCGCGGCGCGCCCGGTCGGACTGGATGAAGATCGAACAGCAGCGCGGCATCTCGGTCACGTCGTCAGTGATGACGTTCGAGCGAGAAGGCTTGACCTTCAACCTGCTCGACACGCCGGGGCACGAGGATTTCTCCGAAGACACCTATCGCACGCTGACCGCCGTCGATTCGGCGGTAATGGTGATCGACGCCGCCAAGGGGATCGAGCCGCAGACGCGCAAGCTGTTCGAGGTATGCCGGTTGCGGTCGGTGCCGATCATCACCTTCATCAACAAGGTCGATCGCGAAGGGCGCGATCCGTTCGCGCTGCTCGACGAAGTCGCCGACATGCTACAACTCGACGTGTGCCCGATGACTTGGCCCGCCGGGATGGGCGGCCAGTTCGAGGGCATTTTCGATCTGGTCGACAACCGGCTGTTGCAGCCCGAATCCGGTACGCGCGATTTTCAGGGAAAGATCGAACAGTTCACCGGCCTCGATGACGACCGGATCGACACGATCCTGACGGCGGAGGGTGCGGAGCGGCTGCGCGAGGAAGCCGAACTGGCGATGGCGGGCTATGCCGCGTTCGACGGCGACGCCTATCGCGCGGGCGACCTGACCCCGGTCTATTTCGGATCGGCGCTGAAGGAATTCGGGGTCGATTCGCTGATCGACGCCATCGCGCGGCACGCCCCCTCCCCCCGGCCACAGCCCGCCGAACCGGCCCCGATCGCGCCGGATCATGATGAAGTGACCGGGTTCGTGTTCAAGGTTCAGGCGAACATGGACCCCAATCACCGCGATCGCATCGCGTTCATGCGGCTGTGTTCCGGCGTGTTCAAACGTGGCATGAAGCTGACGCCTACCGGGCATGGCAAGCCGATCGCGATCCATTCGCCGATCCTGTTCTTCGCCCGCGAACGCGAACTGGCGGACGAGGCGTTTCCCGGTGACATCATCGGCATCCCCAATCACGGGACGTTGCGGGTCGGCGATACGCTGTCCGAACGCGCCGATGTGCGCTTCACCGGCCTGCCCAACTTCGCGCCCGAAATCCTGCGCCGCGTGGTGTTGAAAGACCCGACCAAGACGAAACAGCTTCGCAAGGCGCTGGACGACATGGCGGAGGAAGGGGTGACGCAAGTCTTCTATCCCGAAATCGGATCGAACTGGATCATCGGCGTGGTGGGGCAATTGCAGCTCGAAGTGTTGCTGAGCCGGCTGGATGCCGAATACAAGGTCGCGGCCGGGCTGGAAATGGCGCCGTTCGAAACTGCGCGCTGGGTGTCGGCGGCGGACCCGGTCGACCTGAAAGCCTTTACCGACCTGCAACGCAGCGCGATGGCGAAGGATCGCGACGGCAACCCGGTGTTCCTTGCCAAGAGCGCGTGGGAAGTCGGCTATATCGCCGACCGCTATGCCAAGGTGAAGTTCGCCGCAACGCGCGAGCGATAAGCTACGCGACCCAGTCGCGCGCCAGTCGGCGGCTGGCGAAGGCCATCAGCACCCCGGCGACAACGTATAGTCCGAGGCCACCGACGATCGCATAGCGCAACGCCTCCATGCCATAGGCGGGGGCGAGTGCATCCGACAGGCGGCCGATCGCCCAGCTTCCCAGCCCCAGCCCGATCAGGTTGTTGATGAGCAGGAAGCTGGCCGATGCGGTGGCGCGCATATGGGCGGGCACCAGATGCTGTACGGCGGTCAGCACCGGCCCCAGCCAGACATAGACCAGCGCCTGCGGCACGACGAACAGCGCGAAGGCGACCGGCCATGTGTCCGACAGCACCCCCGCGACGAACAATGGTGCCCCCGCGACATAGGCGATCGCCGGGGCCAGCGCGTACCAGCGCCGGTCGCGCGCGCCGAGCCGGTCACCCAGCGTGCCACCCAGCAAAATCCCGGCGACACCGCCAGTCAGCAGCAGCGCGCCGAGGAACTGCCCCGTCCCCATCAGCGTCAGCCCGAAGCTGCGCTGCATCAGGCTGGGCAACCAGAAGCCGATACCGTACCCGCACATCGACCCCGCCGCCGCCCCGAACGCCAGCAACCAGAAGGCGGGTTTGCGCGCCAATATCCCGAACACCCGTCCGATCGGCAGCGCGTCGACGTCGCGCGGCGGGCGCGGCGGGTCCTTCACCAGCCAGCGGAACAACGGCGCGATGGCGATGCCCGCCAGCCCGACCGTGAAGAAGGCCGTGCGCCATTCGACCGCCTGCGCGATATAGCCCCCCAGCAACACCCCCGCCGCCGCGCCCAGCGGGATGCCGAGCGAATAGATTGCCAGCGCCCGTGCCCGCCGTTCGGCCGGGAAACTGTCGGCGATGATCGCATAGGACGGCGCGACGCCCCCCGCCTCCCCCACGCCGACCCCCAGCCGGAACACGAACATCTGGGTGAAATTCTGTGCCATGCCGCACAGCGCGGTGAATGCGCTCCACACGCCCAGACTGATGGTGATGACCCAGCTACGGCTGGTGCGATCGGCGATCAGCGCCAGCGGGATCGCCAATGTCGAATAGAGCGCGGCGAACGCCAGACCGCCCAACATGCCCAGTTGCGAGTCGGTCAGCCCCAGATCGGCCTTCACCGGCTGGGCAAGGATCGACAGGATCTGCCGGTCGAGGAAGTTGAAGGTATAAACCAGCAACAGCATCGCCAGCACGACCCGCGGATTCCGTCGCGAAACGCCGTCCATCACCCCAACCCCCGAACCGACCGGCGTTCGCCGCCGCGCCGCCCGACGATAGCGGGCGAACGGCAGGACGAACAGCGGAGGCCGGACGGCGTTATTTCTTGAGCATGTCTTTCAGCGCGCCGAACGCCGACAGCGGCCCCGCTTCTTCCTCGCGCAACACCCCCGCCGCGCGCAACTTCGATTCCGCATCGGGCGCGCGGGGATAGGGATCGAGGGCCAGCGCCAGCGTTTCCGCCGCCGCCTCGCCCAGATCGATCGCCTGTCCGGTATAGAAGATCGTGTCCATCGCGTCGTCGGACAGCTCGTCCTCGCTATTCTGTACCGCGCCCTCGGGCTGGAAGCGGATGGTGAACGGCTCGTCGATCGATTCGGGCACCGGCTCGCCGCTGGCGACGCAGGGTTGCGCGACGCTGGCGGTCAGCCGCCCGGTGGCGAGGATTCCGGCGGCGTCGCGGCGCAGGGCATAGTCGGCGGCGAGCGAATCGAGCGCCAGCAGATTGAACCGGCCCATCAACCGGCGACGTTCGTCGGCGTCGGCGGTGACATGCTGGCGCGTTTCGCCTTCGCCGATCTGGTCGATGCGGATCGGACGGTGAAATTCGGGGGTCATCGGGGCAATTCTCCTGCGATCAGGCGGTCGACCGGCACCGCGTCCAGCGCATGGTGCAACGTCCGCAACCGGGTTTCGACATGGGCGACGGCCGCCGGGCCGGGATCGTCGCCACGATACAGGTTGCGGACCAGCGCGGCAGCGAGGCGATCGTCGGCCTGAGCACCGTCGGACAACCCCTCGCGATACGCACCGATGCGCCCGCCCAGCATCGCCATCATCCGCCCGATATGCTTGCCCACGACCATGTCGCCGAAACCGATCTGACGAAGTTGCCCGTCCATATCGTCGACGAAGCATTCTGCCAGCGATGCGGCGGGGCCGACCCCCTCGGGTGTCGCCTCCAGCCGAATCATCGCCATCGACAGCACGGCGGCGATCATGTCGAATCGCCCGTCGAGCGTGTCGGGCACCGCGCCGTCGCGATACCAGTGCGGTTCGCGCCCCGCCGCGACCACGGCGGCGTAGAGCCGGGCGGCGGGGCGGGGCGGGGGTTCGCGGCGAAACAGGTTGGCGAGACGCATGAGGCTCCGGAAGGCAAGGGCGCGCTTGTGGATGACGCGGGTCCGTCATATTGAGCGACAGGCCGCGCGATGCAATCGGGTGTGGCCCGGTTGCGCGTTCGCTGGACGGAGAAGTTATGGTTCGGTTCCCCACCCGTAGCGCGACGGCGCTGATGATCGCGCTGGCGGCGGCAACCCTGCCCGGCTGCACCAAGCTGCGCAGCCATCAGGGATATGTCATCGATCCCGATCTGGTGAACGCGGTACAGCCCGGCGTGGATACCCGCCAGTCGGTGTTGCAGACGCTGGGTTCGCCCACCTTCGTCGGCCAGTTTTCCGACCGCGAATGGTATTATCTGTCGCGCGACAGCCGCAATCTGGCGTTCAATCGCCCGCGTGCTGCCGAACAGACCACGTTGAAGATCACGTTCGATCCGGCGGGCAACGTGACCGCGATCGACCGGACCGGCGTGGATCAGGTCGCATCGATCAGTCCGTGGGGGCGCAAGACACCGACGCTGGGTCGCGAATCGAGCTTCTTCTCCGACCTGTTCGGCAATATCGGCACCGTCGGCGCCCCCGGCATGGGCGGGGCGCAGCGGCCGAACTGACGCGGCCCGGCGGCGTGGTCCCGACGATTGCGCCGCGCGATCAGCTTTCTGGAACCTTACCAACGCATTCCCGCGCCGTTCAGGCCGACTCGCGCATTCCGTCCTCACCCAAATGGAGGACAGGAGTTTTTTCCATGCGCAGGATCATTCTGGCGGCCATTGCCGCCGCCGTATCGCTTCCCGCCATCGCCGCACCGGCCGTGGCACAGTCGCGGCGCGACGTCCGCGAGGAACGTCGCGAATATCAGCAGGCGTTGCGTCATGGCGATCGCCGCGACGTCCGCGAGGAACGCCGCGAATATAACCGCGCGCGTCGCGGGTATCAGGCGGATCGCCGCGACCGGGCATGGGGCCGGGACGACTGGCGCGGCTATCGCGATCGCAACCGTGCCGTCTATGCCCGCGGCAACTGGAATGCGCCGTTCCGGTATCAGACGTTCCGTCCGGGCGTGGCGATCGGTCGCCCCTATTATGCGCAGCGTTACTGGATCGCCGATCCGGGCCGCTATCGCCTGCCGCCGGCCCGTCCGGGCCTGCGCTGGGTCCGGCACTATAACGACGTGCTGCTGATCGACAGCCGCCGTGGCCGGGTCATCGACGTGAAGCGCAATTTCTATTGGTAAGGCGATTTGCCCCGCCGTCGGTGTCGACGGCGGGGCTTCGCGTTCGGCCGCGTCGAAGTAACGCCGACGCGGCCGGTGCGCGAGCACCAGTCCCGAAAGGGGATTGAGGACCGTTTTCGCCAACGCGCCGAATCGGTAACGGTTCATCGCAGGTGCACAAAAGGTTTGCCCGAGACTCTTGTCGTCCCGTCCCGCCTTGGCGATAGGAGGCGGTATACGGGTTGGTGGGGGCCGGCGACATGGGGACGGCGGCGGTCTTTTGGCTGGACGAGATCGTGCGGGAGGCGATGTTGTTCGCCGCCATCGGCTTCCTGATCGGCGGGATCGACGATCTCGCCGTGGACGCGCTGTATCTCGTTCGCGCGCTCCGCGACCGCTGGCGACGGACGCCGCGCCCTACGCTATCCGATTTCCCGATCGAGCGCTGTACCGGACGGATAGCGGTGTTCGTACCGGCATGGGACGAGGCGGCGGTCATCGGTGCGATGCTGCGCGCGACGCTGGCGCGATTCGAGCATCCCGACTGGCGCCTCTATGTCGGTGCCTATCCCAACGACCGCGCGACGATCGACGCCGTTGTCGATGTCGCGGCGGGAGACGGACGCGTTCGGCTGGTCCTGACCGAACGCCCCGGCCCGACGACCAAGGCCGATTGCCTGAACGCGCTATGGACCGCGTCGCAGGGAGATGCCCGACGCGACGGGCGGCCGTTCAAGGGAATCGTTCTCCACGATGCCGAGGATGTGGTCCATCCGGCCGAGTTGCGGCTGTACGACATCCTGCTCGACCGCGCCGATGCGGTGCAATTGCCGGTGCTACCGCTTGCCGATCCGGCGTCGCGGTGGGTGTCGGGTCATTACATGGACGAGTTTGCCGAGGCGAAGTAGGCGTTAACCTAACAGGGAAGGCGTAATTGCTAGAGGCTTTTGAGACCCTATTGCAGGGCTGGCACCACGGGCGCTGGCGGGATTCCTACCTGGAAGAAAGGGTAGCAATCTCCTCAAGCGCGGGTTCCACGATTCGACGTTACGTCCAACATGCTAGCAACCGGGAGCGCTACGTAACCCCATAGTGAGTTTGAGCATCTCATCGATATGCCGAACCACCTGCAACTCGACCCCTCGCGTTCCATCGGTCGGCGTCACCACGATCTTCGCGATCAGCTTCCGCATCCGAGGTATCGCCTCTTGGTGCGTAGTCGGGTCCGCAAGCGCTTCCGCCAGTTCCTCGACCGACCGACGGTACTGATCCGCCAAGCCAGGATGCAGCGCCAAGACCGGTAGCGCCTCCATCGCAGCCAACTCCCGTACGACGGCGTCGCGTTCATCACGGGCAGCAGTGAGCACGTGCCGGATCTCAGCGAAGTCGCTGCCGCCGTCCGCAATCGCTGCCACAAGGCGCTGAACCTTCCGGTCAGCCTCGGCCCGGCGACGCTCCAACCGATCGCGGTCTCGCCTACCCTCACCCGTCAGCCGCGCATGCTCACGATGATACTCGCGCAGATAGGCGGAGACGACATCGGGTGCGAGCATCTGATCACTGAGCTGAGCCAGCACCCGCCTCTCAAAGTTGACAGCGCTGATCATCCGGCGATTGGTGCAAGCATTGCCCCCGGTCACGCTGGAGCAGCCCCACCAGCCCTTCTGCTTAACGACCCAGCCACCACCACACACGCCGCACGTCGCCATGCCTGAGAGCATATGCTTGGGCCGTCGCTGCCATTCCGGGTGCGGTGTCGATCGCCGAACGATCTCGTCCTGCACGGCCTGCCATAGATCGTTACTGACGATGCGCAGATGCGGTGCCTCGCCTTCCTGCACCAACCCGCCGCTGGGCTTCATACGCCGCTCTCGGGTTCGGGGATCAACGGACGACTGCGTGCGACCGTAAACAAGGCGACCGATGTAGATCGGGTTCACGAGAATGCCGAAGCCGGTCGCTCGGTGCCCGAGCAACGTCGATCGCCGCCAGATGCCTCGCTTCGGTGGGGACACCCCTTCGGCGTTCAGGCTGCTGGCGATGGCGATAGGGCTGATACCCGCAGCATAGTCGCGATAGATGCGCAGCACGACCTCCGCCTTGTCGGGATCGATCTCGCGCAAACCACGGATTGGCTCGCCTTTCGGATCGATCTGCACCACCCGGCGATAGCCATACGCAACGCCTGATGCAGCCCTGCCCTGCGTGATGTTGCCGGTATGGCCACGACGGACGTTGTGCGCGATCTCTTTGCGCTGGTGCTCGTCCATGAGCGCCTTGATCGTGCCCTTGAACGGGTCGATTTCGCCGTCGGCGAGACTGTAGAGCCTCGCTCCACAGAAGTTGATGAGTTTGCGCAACCGATCCGCGTCACCTAGGTCGCGAGCAAGGCGGCTGCTTGTGTCGACAAGAACTTGTTGGATTCCGCCTGCCTCCACGCGGCGGACCAAATCGTTCAGGCCGGGACGCTGTTCCGAGCCAGTGCCGGCCGCACCGCTGATGGCACGATCCGCAAACACTCCGACCACGGTCCAGCCTTCACGACCCGCCATCGCATGGCACGCCGCGACCTGATCTTCGACCGACCGCGGATTCTGAAGTTGGCTACTGTATCGGGCGTAAATGAGGGTTTGCACGGATTCGGTCCTTTGTGGCGGCAATGTCCCGCGCGACGTGCGCCCGTGCAAGAGCTTCGGCGAACGCGATCGTATCAGGGTCAGATGCAAGTTTGATTTTCGCCGGAGCGTTCATGCGACACCCCCCTTCCCCGCCTGTTCGAAGCACCAGCAATGCAGGATTCGATCGGTGCGTGAGTTGACGGTCTTGGCACCGACGAACTTGCGGATCCGCGAGGTCTTGAGGTGGCGCTTGAGCTCGAGCATCGGTGGCAGCGGCAGTCGGCGCTCACCACAGACCTGCTCGAACTGCGTGAGGTTCACCGCGATGATGTCCGGGTTGCGGCTGTGGTCAATCGGACTGGTGACCCCGGGCGGCTCGCAGCCCTGGATGTAATCGAACCGCTCCCAGAACAGCTCGACGGTCGGGTGGTCGCCGGCAATCGCCCGCTGCCGCTCGAGCAGCATCCGCTCGATGAGCTGACGGGCGGCGTGATGGTCGCGCGCCTGGATCGGCACGACGGTGGCCAGCGCATCGAGCATGCCGACAAGCTGGGCATGGTTCTTGGCGAGACGACCGTTGCGGACCTCAGGCTGGGCTAGCATCGCCTGCTCGGTCGCGTGGAAAGCCTGCCGGTAGACCTTGAGCAGCTCGGCCTCGCGCCGGGCGACATGAACGATGAACCCGGACACGTCCTCGATCGGCATCCGCGCGAGCGTCTCGGCAGCGCTCTTGGTGCCCGGTCCCCAGCCCGCCTTGTCGAACTCGATATGCATGATCCGCTCGAGAATGGCGGGTGACGCGTTCACCGGGTCGTTCTGCTCGATGACGATGGCACCGCGAAACGGCGGCTCGAACGTCTCCATCCCGCCATTGGCAACGCCCCGGGCGCGCACCGAGCGACCGTTGTACGCGGTCTTGAGCTCGTCCCACTCGAAGCGCTTGGCATGCGGGGTGGTCGCGTCACGGTCGCCCTCCATCAGCACCACCGGCATGTTGCCGACCTTGCCGAGGATCCGCGCCATGGCGGCAGCGGTGGTCTTGGCCGGGTCGTTGCCCTCGAACCCGGCGCGACCGTAGAGCTTCCACAGAAACTCGATCAGCGTCGACTTGCCCGAGCCCGGAATGCCGGTGATCTCGAGGAAGGCGAGGCTCTGCTGCTCGGCGCGGATCTGCTCGGCGAACAGCGCCCCGAACCAGAAGGCGAGCGTGACGAGGCCCTTGGCACCATAGGCGGTGATGAGCGGCTCGACCCAGGCGGTGTTGAGCTTGTCCGGGTCATAGTGGATGTGGCGCAGCAGCTTCTCGTTGGAGCGCAGCTTCACCGCGTGGCGACCGAACTCGAAATAGTCGTCTTCGTTGCGGGTGACGACCCGACCCTTGGCGACACCGATGTCGCCGAACACATAGGCACCATGCTCGGCCGAGTAGCCAGTGAAGTGGATCGCCTCGACGGTACGGATCCCGGCCAGCTGGCGCTGCATGATCCGGTCGAGCTGCTGGGTCGTACCGGTCCAGATGCCGCCTGGTGCCAGGCTGATCAGCCGCTTCTTGAACTCGGCACCGGCGGCCAGTGCCGCGCCGGAGAAGGTGCCCTTGATGCTCGCCTGGCGGGCGGGGAAGTCGACGCGCAGATAGTAGCAGCTGTCGTCGGTCGCCTCGTCACGCTGATAGTAGAGCGAGCGGAAGGTGCAGTTGGCGATCTCACGGACCAACCCGGCCTCGCGTGCCGCCAGCTCGCGCTTCTCCTCGGGCTCGAGATCGCGCACCTGCGGGTTGTCGGCATAGGAGGCGATGGTCTCGGCGATCCGCGCCGCATCGAAGCTCGCCCAGAACTGGCGGGTCTCGAAGGTGAACGGAAAGCTTGCCCATCCCTCGCGGCACCAGATCAGATGCGCCTTGTCGATGGCGGTGCCAGCAATAAGGATGTCACCGTTCCAGCGGTAGGTGTCGAGCTTGTCGGCGCCGAGACGGTCGCGCAGCGCGAGGTCGTTCCAGTCGAGCTTGGCGCCATCGCCTTCGCCGACCGGTTGCGCCGCCCCGCAGTCCCAGCCCTCGAGCCGCGCCTGCGCCACAAAGCGGCGAGTGTACTCGGCCCCGGCCTTGCCGACATCGAACGCCCAGATCAGCTTGGGACGCAGGTTCGGGGTCGGTCCGTTGGCGATCGCCTTGCGCAACTCGGCCAGCGCCAGGCTGGGGTAGTTGTAGCACGACATCGCCGAGACGGCGGTGACGCCGGTGTTATTCAGCGCGATCGCGTCGAAGATGCCTTCGCAGATCCATATCTCGAGCGAGGCGGCGAGCTTGGCCATCGTCCGCCATGGTGGTGCCCACCAGTGGCCAGCATAGCTCTTGCCCGGCGCAAAGCGCGCCTTGCGGTCAAAGCGCGAGGGCTGGTCGATGAGCCGCTCCCACCACCCGCCGCCGGGCAGCGCGAAGCGCACCGTGGCCGAGCCGATATCACCCTGGCGGAAATACTCCTGCGTGTAGGCGTCACGAATGCCGAGCAGCGACAGGCCACGACCGTGCTGCAGGTAGGCATCCGCCGCCGCTGTCGGGTTGCTGTCGTTGGCCTGGTAGCGGTTCGACCAATGGTCGAAGAGCTCGGGGTAGTGGTCCTTTACATGGACCTCCCATCCGCAGCGCTCCAAACGGCCGCATTTGAGCAACCAAGGCTTGTCGGCCCTGGCGTAGACCTCGCGCTTTGAGCAGTCCGGGCAACGCCCTTTCTGCAGCCACGCACCATTGGTGACGAAGCCGAACTCGGCCATCAGCCTGGTAGTGACATCGGACAGCAGATCGGGGCGCATGGGATCCTGACAAGGCGGTGCCGGTCCCGGAAAGCACGTGCTTCCGGGTGGCGGAGAATAGGAAGGTCGGAAGAGCGGGAGGCGGAAACGCGACCGGCAACGCCGGTCAGCGTCTCAGTGGATCAGTCCCGCTGGTGGCAGGGGCAGCAGCAATTGTCGTTCGCGGTGGCGGGCGCGGGCCGATACAAAACACCCTCCCGATTGCATGCGACGTTGCCGCCAGGCGGCGCTACCACCGCGTCTGCCGCACCATCGCGGGGATAGATGTCGGGACGCAGCAGATGACGCGAGACACCGGTACGCGCCTCGATCGCCAGCACCCGCGTGGCGGGCGCCTGCTTGTGCTTGTGGATCCAGCGAAACACCGAAGGCTGGCTGACATCGCATACCGCGGCGATCTTGTTCTGGCCGCCGGCGATGCGCACTGCCTCGAGCAGCGCTTCGTGCGGGGTGAGGTGAGCTGAGTCGGGGGATAGCGTCTGCATAGGCGCACTATTAGCCACAGGAATACATTGGTCAATAGCCACTATGCAGTAGCGCGCCATAACTGGAGTGATAGATGGAAGCCATGACGCTCGCAACTCGCCTCAAGGCCCGCATGGACGAAGTCGGTATGTCGCAGGCCGAACTGGCGCGACGGCTTGGCCTTGCCCAGCCCACCATCGCCAAGCTGGTGGCGGGTGCCTCGCAGCGGACCTCGCACCTCCACCGCATCGCTCGCGAGCTCGGCACGACGCCTGCCTATCTCAGCGGCGAGACCGACGATGCGTCCGAAGGCGCGATGCCGCTGCCGACGCTCGAGTCGGTGCTCGAGCAGTTCGGGCAAGTGTTCGTGCCGTTGATCGAGCTGGCTGAGCTCGGCGACGCCACCGGCGCCCACTCCACGCCGCGCTTCGAGCCGTTCCGCCGCGAACGCATCGAGGCGATGGTTCGTGGTCGCTTCGACCAGGTCTTTGCGTTCGAGATGCAGGGCGATGTGATGGAGCCGACGCTGCGCCACGGCACGCTGTGCCTCGTCGATCGGGCGCAGGACCGGGTTGCCATGCAGGATGCGATCTACGTCGTTGCCGTCCACGGCATGATTGCGGTCAAGCGCGTCCGTGCCAAACCCGACGGTAGCTTTGTGCTGATGGCGGACAACCAAGCCGTTAGCGACGACCATGCCACCAAGGACGAGCTGCGCGTCGTTGGTCGGGTCGTTTGGCGGGCGGACCGGTTTTGATCACGCCTCCGTGCGGCCCAAGCTCGTCCTCTGTGCGACGGTGAGATCGAGGGAATACGTGGCGTACCGCCAGCGATCGAGAAAGCCGACAAGACCCACATTCCGCCATTCGCAGCGTTCTCGTCGCTCCCCGCAAGCTGCTGTTCGTTCAGGTGGCGCAGGCTGATCGACAAGCTGGTCTCTCAACTCTGATCCTCCAGATAGGCCGCCAATTCCTCGGGCGAACCGTTGGGAAAGGACTGCCGCAGAAATGCAAGAAATGCCGATACCCTCGCGTTCAGCAGGCGGCGCGTGGGGTAGAGCGCCCATAGCGCGATGCTCGACGCCGCGACGTCGCCCCATGCGATCAGCCGCCCCCTCGCAATATCCCGACTGACCAGAGACAGCGGCAACCGCGCCGCCCCCGCGCCAAGCCGCACCGCATCCCGGATCATCACTAACGACGACAGCCGCAGCACAGGATCGATCGTCATCGTATGTTCTCCAGCGGTGTTGTCGATCGTCCAGCTGCTCGCCGGATCCCCACCCCGCACCACGGCGGGGACGACGCCGTCTGTCGGCACCGCCATGTCCGGGGCGGCGACCACCACCAGCCTGTCATGGAGAAAGGGTCGGCCGACCAGCCCTTCGTCCGCCTTTGGATCAACGCGGATGACCAGATCATACCCCTCCTCGATCATGTCGACCGTCCGATCGTCCATCGTGACCTCAAGCCGGACATCGCGATGACGGCGCGCGAAGCCAGCCGCTAACCGCCCCATCGCGGTTTGTGAGAAGAGCAGCGGCGCGCTGATCCGCAGGCGTCCGCGCACTGCCGCGCTACCCGATGCGATGGCGGCGGTGGTTTCCTCCAGCTCGATCAGCAACGCCCCGGCGCGCTCGAACAGCGCGCGACCCTCCTCGGTCAATTTAAGATCGCGCTGGCCCCGTTCGAAGAGCCTGAGGTCGAGCGCCGCCTCCAGCTCGGACACGCGGCGCGACAGCGTCGCCTTGGGCCGACGTGCGGCGCGCGCCGCTTTGCCAAAGCCGCCATGGCGGGCGACCAGCGTGAAATCGGCGAGCGCGAGCAGGTCCATGTCGTTCCACCCATAAGACGGCGCGTCCAGATTGCGCGTCTATTTGCGCGGGAATGGATCACGCATCTTGCTCCGGTCAGCAAGACCCAAGGAGAAGCCTCATGACCATTCTCGTAATCGGCGCTACCGGTCGCGTCGGTCGCCATGTCGTCGACCAGCTTGTCGCGCGTAACGCCAACGTCCGCGTCCTTACCCGCGACCCCGCCAAGGCCGCGTTCCCGACCGGCGTGGAGGTCGCGCAGGGTGACCTGCTCGACATCAACGCGCTGCGCGCCGCCTTCACCGGCGTCAGCACGTTGTTCCTGCTCAACGCGGTGACGGGCGACGAATTCACTCAGGCGATCATCACCCTCAACATAGCGCGCGAAGCGGGTGTCGATCGCGTCGTCTACCTTTCGGTTTTCGCCGCCGACCGCGCCACCAACGTGCCGCACTTTGCCGTAAAACATGGCGCCGAGCGGATGCTGGAAACGATGGGATTTGGGGCCACAATCCTGCGACCGACCTACTTCATCGACAACGAGGTGATGGTGAGGGACGTTATTCTGCAGCACAGCGTTTACCCCATGCCGATCGGGAGTAAAGGCGTAGCGATGGTCGATGCCCGCGACATCGCCGAAGTTGCCGCGATCGAGTTGGTCCGTCGCGAGCAGTCAGCGGGCAAGCTCCCCCTCGAGACGATCAATATCGTCGGTCCCGACACGCTGACCGGCGACAGCGCGGCCGCGATCTGGTCCGATATCCTCGGCCGCCCGATCGTCTATGGCGGCGACGACCCAAGCGGGTTCGAGCAGACTATTGCAACGATCATGCCGCGCTGGACCGCCTACGAGATGCGGCTGATGGCGGAACGCTATGTCTGCGACGGCATGATCCCCGATGACGGCGATCGCGAGCGGCTTACCGCGATGCTCGGCCGCCCGCTGCATAGCTATCGCGAAACCGCGGTCGCGCTGACGGCGTGACCAGTACATTGGCGTGCCGGCTATATCACCGGCACGCCTCTGCCCTCACATGTCTGCCGCGGTCGGGCGAGCGACGGGATCGGTGATGTCGTGCGCCAATTCAGTAGCGACCTTGCCCGCGCCAATGATGCGGATAGTCGTCATTGCCGCTCTATGCCCCGAACGCGCCGTCGATCGTGTGCATGGCACCGGTCACGAAGCCCGCTTCGGGTCCTGCCAGCCAGGCGACCATGCCAGCGACCTCCTCGGGGCGACCGTGACGCTTAATGGCCATGAAACCGTGCATCAGCTCCTTCATCGATCCGTCTTCTGGGTTTGCGTCAGTGTCGATGGGACCTGGCTGCACGACGTTGATCGTGATCCCGCGAGGTCCAAAGTCACGCGCCAGCCCGCGGGCCAATCCCTGCAGCGCTGATTTACTCAAAGCGTATGAGGCCATGCCAGGCACCGGCATGCGATCGCCGTTCACCGAGCCAATCACCACGATCCTGCCGCCTTCGGGCATCTGCCGGGCCGCTTCGACCGAAGCGTGATAAGGCGCATGAACGTTGACCCTGAACAGGCGATCGATCTCGTCCGGATCCTGTTCCAGCGCATCGCCGAAGACGGCGAAACCGGAGTTTACGACGAGTACGTCGAGCGGCCCGGTTTCCCGCACTCGCTCGATCACTGCGTTACGATCCGCGCTATCCGTCTGCACGGCGGTACTGCCAGTTTCTACCGCCAGTCGCTCGGCTGCGTCCCGCGACCCGGCGTAGGTGAAGGTCACCGCGGCGCCTTCCGAAGCGAACCGCCGAACGATCGCTGCCCCGATCCCGCGGCTCCCTCCGAGAACGAGGACGGACTTTCCCTGAAACGTCGCCATGACACTTTCCTTGAGTTATAATGTAATACTCGCTACATAAAACTCCGGACATGCGGGTCAAGGATTATTGTAAGGGTGACTACAGATAAAACTCGCGGACGTGGGCGCCCTCGCCGCTTCGACTCGGAGGAAGCGGTCGCCACGGCTCAGTATCTGTTTCACGCACGCGGTTATGATGGGGTCAGCGTCGCGGATCTGACCGCTGCGCTCGGCATCAACCCTCCGAGCTTCTACGCTGCCTTCGGCAGCAAGGCCGGCCTCTACGCTCGTGTGCTAACGCGCTACAACGACAGCAACGCCGTACCTCTTGCCAGTCTGCTTCGCGGTAATCGCCCGGTATCGGAGTGCCTTACCGCTGTCCTTGAGGAGGCGGCGCGATACTACGCAGCCAACCCCGAAGCGGCAGGGTGCCTCGTTCTGGAAGGTGTCCGCTCCGCTGATCAGGATGCCCGCGAAGCCGCCCTTGCCTACAATCTCGCCGCCGAAGGCGTGATCCGCGACTACCTCGCTGTTCGCTGCCCTGACCAGACTATGGTATTAACGGACTTTGTGAGCACGACGATGTCCGGCCTGTCGGCCAAGGCCCGCACCGGGCACGGGTTGGATCAGCTCCTAGCTACTGCCCGCCTGGCCGGGCTGGCCGTTGCGCAGGCGTGTTCCAGCTAAGCTGCAGCTCGGCTCAACCCGTGCGACGACGGGCGACTTGATCTCATAAGGTCAGCCCGAACATGAAAGACGCTTGTGGCAGCGCACTACAAGGCTGCCGGCGGCTCGGATAGCGGACCCTTCGGATTTTCATGCGGATCCGCATCTCGTGCAGGATCAAACTCAATCACCCATTTCGGGTAGCCTTCGGGCGACATGACGATATCCGGGTGGCCGACGGGATCTACGCCGGTTTCAATCCAGCCTGCACCGTGGCACCGCTCGCAAATCGCCCGTTTGCATCGGAAGCTGACGAGATCGATTTCAGTGTTCCATTGTCCATGCCCTTTGCAAACTGGGCAAAGCGCGTCGAGAGTACCGTTTCTAGGCTGGAGTGGGATGATGTCGAAGGCGTGTGGGCTATCGGGGCCTGCGCAAGTGACGATGTTACTGGCGTGGGGAATGGCGGAACTCCTGACAGTCGGCTCATTTGGTCGTCGCTGAAAAGGTACGGCGATTAGCCATACGCACTCATCGAGCCGATGGCTTCACCCTAGGATTGCCTCGGCTTGAAGCTCAGGCTTCGGACCGGAATGCCGGCTCGTAGGCGAAAAGCCTTGGCAAGCCGCCGGTCATGACGAACAGAATGGGGCAGTCCGCGCTCAACACCCCGTATGGCGGCAATGAGACCCCCGAAGGCCTTTCCACCATACACCGGATCGAGCAGCAATCCCTCCGAACGCGCGACCAGTTGCACGGCTCCGAACATCGCGGCGGTCGGCGCTCCATAGCCCTCGCCCAGCTGACCGTCCGACACGACGATATCGCCATCCGCAAAGGCGTCGTCGGGATCGAGCAGGGCCAGCGTCTGCGTGGCCAGCCGCGCGGTGACCTCGCGAGCGGTGTCGATCGGTGCCAAGGCGGTGAACGATTGGACGCGGGACGGCTGATCCCCTGCCCCCTTCAGTCCTGCGGCGAGCCCCGCGTGCGTCCCGGAACTGCCGTTCGGCACGACGATCCGTGCAAAGCGGAGCCCCGCCACCTTCTCTTGCGCGGGGATCTCGTCCGCACAGACAGCGTAGCCGAGGCAGCCGAGCGGCGACGATCCGCCCGATCCGACGACATAGGCGCGATGCCCACCGGCAGTGAGTTCTGCGGCACGTTCGTAGGCAAAGCTGAGAGCGTCCGTGCCGCCGAGCCTGCGCACCACCGTTGCGCCAAACAGGTCGTCGAGCAGCACGTTGCCGTTGCGCAGATAGGCTTCGTCTTCCTGAGCGACGGTGTCGGTCAGGACGAGTTCGCACGCCAGGCCCGCGCGCGCTGCTGCGGCGGCGGTCAGCGGCGCGTGGTTGGACCGACGCGCACCGGTGGTGATGAAGGTATCGCAGTCCTGGTCCAGTGCCTCGCCGATCAGGAACTCCAGCTTCCTCAGCTTGTTGCCGCCGCCGACGACGCCCATCAGATCGTCGCGCTTGACGTAGATCGGCGGACAATCGCGGCAGCCCGGCGCCTGTTCGAGCTGCGTCAGCCGCTGGATGGGCGTCGGCTGTTCGACCAGTTCGATTCGAGGCATGTGCAAGGGGATAGGCATCGATCCTCTTGGAAGCGTGTCGGCCAACGCCCGTCGGCTGAGCTAGTCACCTGGAACTGAAGTAAGCTACATTCTATACTTCTTGGCGCAGGCGGGAGGCATGGATGGTTGGTCGTCAGGCGGACGTGCTGGTATTGAGCCCCGCTGATCGCGCGTTTCTGGGATCGCA